>Ga0080013_1001475_pt1 | contig 31013 bp, 52 predicted proteins | sample ETNvirenome_6_85_FD_69236 | JGI IMG/M metagenome (GOLD analysis project Ga0080013, IMG submission 69236) | Marine viral communities from the Pacific Ocean - ETNP_6_85 (SPADES assembly) (version 2) | ecosystem: Environmental > Aquatic > Marine > Oceanic | place: Pacific Ocean | collected 2013-06-19 | reverse complement strand
CCAAGCATCCGCTACCTTAAAAAATGTAAAAGGAGATATTAAAGATGCTACAGTTGAGCAAGGTTTATTTGCTAAGCAGACTGATATGGTGAAGAAGGCTTTTTCTGGTTTGAAAGGTGGGATAAGAAAAGTTATCGGGGCTTTCAAGACTTTAAAAGGAGCTGTTGCAGCAACTGGGATAGGTGCTTTAGTGTTAATATTCACATCGTTAATTCAATACTTTAAGGACTCAGAAGAGGGAGCTAGTAAGTTAAAGGAAATGACATCTCAGTTAGGTGTTGTATTTGGTAATTTAACTGATATTCTTAGTAATGTTGGTAAAGCGTTATTCGGCTTATTTACTGGGGACTTCAAAGCTATGAAAGAAGCTATCGGAGATGCTACAGATCAGATATTGAACTTTGGTAAAAACGCTAGAACAGAAATGGCTCAAGCTAAGCAGTTAGAAAAAGATAGGTTAGCACTTCAACAATTCGAGAGGAAAGCTATGGTCGATAAAGCCAAGACTGAGGCTGAAATGATGAAACTTAGGTTACAGTCTAGAGATGTTGAGAAGTTCACTAACGAAGAACGATTAGGATTTATGAGGCAAGCCAACAAACTAGCAGATGAGCAGTTGGCTAAAGATCTTCACGTTGCAGAGGAGAAGCTTAGAATGCAACAATTAGAGAACTCATTTAGTAAATCATCACAAGAAAACTTAGATGCAGAGGCTCAACTAGAAGCCCAAATCTTCCAAATACAAAGAGCTAATTTCTCTGAAAGAAAGAGAATGAAGAGTGAAGAACAAGCATTAGTAAAACAAGCTGAGGCAGAACAGAAGAAAGCAGATGATGCAATACTAAAAGCTGAGGCTGAGAAACAAAAAGCAATAGAGGCTACGGCAAAAGCAGAGGCAAAAGCAGCTAAGGATAAAATAGCAGCAGACGAAGCGGCAGTAGCTCTAACTAAAGCTAACACACAGATGCAGATAGCTGCTTATGGTCAATTAGCTGGAGCTTTAGGAGCTTTAGCAGGTGAAAACAAACAATTGGCTGTAGCTGAAGCATTGATCCAAACTTACTTAGGAGCTAACAAAGCGTTTGGACAAGGTGGAGTTGCTGGATTCGTTACAGGAGCAGCTGTTATCGCAGCAGGTTTAGCGAACGTTAAGAATATCATGAAGACAGAGGTACCTGGAGGAGGAGCAACGACAGGTGGAAGCAACGTACCTAGCATAGGTAGTGGAGTAGCAGCAGGTATACCAAGGAATACTAACCTCGATGATGTGGTTGGAAGTATTAATGGGCAAAACAATAGTCCAATAAGAGCGTATGTTATTGGGCAAGATGTTACTGATAGTCAAGAGGCACAGAGTTATTTAAACAGACAAAGAACGTTATAAAATGAAAGTAGTAGAATTTACATTAGACGAAGACTCGGAAGATTGTGGTGTATTTGCCATAAGTTTAGTAGAGCAACCAGCTATCGAAGAGAATTTCAAGTTCTTCTCAAAGGATAAGAAACAACCAGCTAAGTTTGCTACAATTGATAGTGATAAGAGAATAGTTATGGGAGCTGTTATGATACCTGATATGCATATATTGAGGTTAGACGAAGATGGTAACCAATACAATTGTTTCTTCTCTAAAGACACTGTTAGAAGAGTTAGCGAATTGTACATGTTACAATCAAAACATAAGAATGCTACAATTGATCACCAAAGAGTGGTTAACGGGATCACAACGGTTGAGACCTGGATTGTTGAAGATAGTAAGATAGATAAGACTAAGCTTCATGGATTAGAGTACCCTATCGGGACTTGGGTTGCGTGTATGAAAATAGAGAACGAAGATGTATGGCAAAACTACGTTAAAGAAGGTGTGGTAAAGGGATTCTCTATTGAAGGTTATTTTGACGAAAAACCTACCAATATGAGTGAAGTAGATGTTTTAGACCAAATACGAGCTATTATTTTAGGTGACGAAAATAAAACAGTTTAGCATATTAACTATTTAGGAATATAAATTAAGCATATGGAAACACTTAGCAAAATCAAAGTCTTACTTGGAATGGAGGTTGAAAATGAAGCAACACCACAAGAATTGCAAGAAGCTCAAGATCAATTAAAGTTCGAGGATGCTGCGTTAGAAGATGGTACTGTTATCAGTGCTGACGCTTTCGAAGCAGGTCAATCGGTTTTTATTGTTGTTGAAGAAGAAAAACAACCTCTACCTGTAGGCGAGTATGCTTTAGCAGATGGTTCTTTATTAGTAGTTGAAGAAGAAGGTGTAATTGCCGAAATTAAAGCTGCTGACGAAGAAACAGAAGAAGAAGTTGTTGAAGAAGAATCTGCTGTTGTTGAAGAAATGACAGAAGATAGTTCTAAAGACGCTTTAGTTCAAGCGATCGGAGTATTAGAGAATCTAGTACAAGAGTTTGAAAGTATCAAAGCAGAGGTTAATGATCTCACTAAGAACTTTGAATCTATTAAAAATCAAGCTACAGAAGATGCTGCGAAGGTTGAAGAATTTGAAGCAATCTCAGAAGAAGAAATCAAGCCAAATCCAGAGGGTAACTCTAAAAAGGTAGATAACTTCCAGAGTATAGATGTAACAAAACTCTCAGCGAGTGAGAGGGTACAATATTTTATTAACAGAAAAAAATAAACAAAAATGGCAGATTCTATTAGCCCAGTTTATGTAGGTGAGGAAGCAGCTGGCTTTGTCTCGGCATCTCTATTAAGTGGAGATACTCTTGGTCAAGGAGCTATCACTGTACTACCTAACGTAAGCTACAAAGTAAACTTGAAGAAGTTTGATTTAACAAGCTCTTCAGTACGAGACGCAAGCTGCGACTTCGACGATTACGGAGATGTAAATTATGCTGAAAAAGCATTAACACCTGAAGGTTTCGCAGTTAACAAGCAATTATGTAAATTAGATTGGTTGAACACTTACGCAGGTTCTCAAATGAACGTTGGCGTTAACAGTGTATTACCTTCTAGCTTTGAAGAGTACATTATCTCTAATATCGGTGCTGTTGTAGGTGCAGACGTTGAGACTTCAATTTGGCAAGGTGCTACATCTAACAACGGAGAATTTGATGGTTTTCAAACTCAATTCTTAGCGGATTCTGATGTAGAAGATGTTGCAGGTACTACGTTATCTGCTACTAACATTGTAGAAGAGTTAGGAAAAGTACGAGATGCAATTCCTGCAGCTATCTACGGAAAAGAAGACTTAGCAATTTATGTTGGTACAAACGCATTCAAGTTCTATGTATCAGCTCAAGCAGCTTTAGGTTACTTAAACCAGTTTCACGCAGGTGTAACAGAAGCAAACTTTGAAGGTATCAAGATTATCGCTTGTAGCGGTTTGAGTGATGACACAATGGTTGCAGCTAGAAAATCTAACTTATTCTTCGCAACTGATTTATCTGGAGATATGACAGAAGTTCGTTTGTTAGATATGGCTGACAAAGATGGTTCTGATAACGTTCGCGTTATTATGAAGTGGAATGCAGGAGTTGGATACGCATACGGTTCTGAAGTGGTATTTTACTACTCATAAACATTAATAACATAAGAGAGGGGATAAAACCCTTCTCTTTTTTTTAAAACCTATAAATATGGCATGTACATTAGCAAACGGTAGAGGTACCTTAGATTGTCGTGAAAGTATTGGGGGTATTCGTAACGTATACTTCGTAAATAACAACGCGATGGGAGCCTATACTATAGATGCTGACGGTGATTTGACAGATTTAGGTGATCCTAGTTCAGCGTACAAATATGCTCTTAATCCACAAGGCTCAAGCTTTGACGAAGCTGTTACAGTTTCTGAAGAGAATGGGACAGTATTTTACGAGCAAACTCTAACTTTGTCATTACCTAATCTATCAAGTGCAGCGTTAAAAGCATTAAAAATACTAGCTCAAGGAAGGTTCCAAATCTTTGTTGAGGATAATAACATTAATGAAACTACGGGTCACGGAGATTGTTATATGGCTGGAGCTTATAACGGTATGACTGTTACAGGTGGTAACGTTGGTAGAGGTCAAGCAATGGCCGATATGAGCGGTTACAATTTAACATTTACAGGACGTGAGCAACGTGCAGCAATCTTAGTAACACCAGCAACTAGTGCAGGTGAAGCTTTATTCGCTGGTTTAACAACTGGAGGAAATGAGCCTTCGATTGTATTAGCGTAATATAATAATCATCGTTATACAATAGCATGAATAAGAGAGCATCCGAAAGGGTGCTTTTTTTTATTTATAAAACAACTTGTACTCTTTTCTATTTATAAATATATCAAATCAAGAAAGATGATTAAGGTAAAAGCTAACGAGTCAAACGAGATATTTCTTAACTTAGTACCAGATAGCGTAGACGTTAATTCTAATAGTTTCTTAATGGTTTTAGATAACCAGCAAACTAGAAAGGAGCAAAGCGCAATTATCACTAAGACAGCTGACCCAGTTTATATAAATTCTAGATCAGTTAAGTGCGATATAGACTCAATCAGTTTAGAGTTTAATGGTAGCATTTCATACTGTGATTTAGATAACTTAGTTGGTTTACTTGCTAATCAAACAGCGTTCACAATTGCCTTTACAGCAAGATCTAATGCAGACGAGGGAGAAGATAATTGGGAAAACGTAATATTTGCAGAGAATAACGAGTCAACTGGTGCTGAGTTTAAAGTAGGAATAGCACCTTCTAGTGGAGGTATATGGTTAGGTTCGTCTTCCCAAAACGAATATTTGGGGTCTGGCTACAATGATGATCTATGGCATAGAATAGTAGTAACAAGAGAAGAAGGTGCAAGCGCAAAACCTAAGGTTTATGTAGACGGTGTATTTATAGGCACATCCTTCTACAACTACAACCCAGTCTGGACTTCTACAGAAAAAATAACACTAGGGTCTGAATGGGATTATGGCACTAATAACGATTATTTCACAGGTTATTTGAAAAACTTCCAGCTTTGGGACGTAGAGCTTGAAGCCGAAGATGTTACTTGGGACTTTTACAACCAAGGATCTGTAGCTTGGAAGAATTCTGGAACAACAGTTGCTACAAAAGGTAGTTTAAAAGCTCATTTCAAGCTAAACGAGGGTACTTTAAAGGTCATAAATAATTCTTATTATAGCAATTTAATAGATCACCCTAGTGACTTCAGAGAGTGGACAACTACTTTATGTAATATTAAATATAACGTTGCAAAAGATAGTAACGGATTTGAGAACAGAGCTAGCTTATTAACTATAGAAGAATTTGGAGTAGAACAGCCCTCAATTCAAATACTTTCTAGAGCCATACCCGAAACTGGTACTTGGAAATTCGGTATGTGGGTTAGAGGAGTGGGTAAAACCACATCTAAAAGAGGAAGATTGACAGTTAACTTAGATACAGCCGATGGGCTTGTTACAGCACATACCTTTGCCTACAATACAAATAAGGAATGGCAATGGTTAGAAAGTGGAACAATTATAGCCACACAAGTTGGTACTGTAACTCTCGATTTTGAACCTGTTATCTCCGGTACAAACTCTACTATTGAGGTAGGCGACCAAGTTTACATTTATGGAGCTCAACTTTATAGTACAACTTACGATCTAAATGGAACAGTTTTCACTGGTTCCGGACATGATGCTCCTGTGAATGCGCTTTGGGAAACTGGATTCAGCCCAATGTTTGAATTACAAGACAACACATTTTACAACTACGAAGTTTATGAGCAAACGAGCTCTACAAATACAGATAAATACGATGATTCAGTCTTAGGGCTAAGAGAATCTGGAAAGTTATTCGTGTCTGGTAAGAGCGAGGTAACGTATCAAAAACAAGAAGAGGCAGATACAACTAACGAAGTATATTTGAAAGTATGAATTTAAGAATAGTAAACTTAGCAGTTGAGAAAGCACCTAAAGCTGTTGAGAATAACAGTAGAGACTGGGTGATGTATGGTAAAGACGACGCTTATTTTGAGTATCTCATAGATAGATACAATGGTAGTGCAGTTAATAATGCTATCATCTCATCAGTTGGTGATCAAATTTATGGCGAAGGTTTAGATGCTACAGATAGTGGTAAAAAACCATTAGACTATGCTAAAATGCGATCCATCTTTAAACCAAACGAATTACGTAGAGCATGTGGTGATCTAAAGCTACTTGGTCAATGTGCATTCAATGTGATTTGGAATAAAGGTAGAACTCAAATACTTAAAGTAAAGCATTTACCAATGCAGAATTTGAGACCTGAGAAAGCTATTGATGGAGAGATCAAAGGTTGGTACTACTCTGATAATTGGAGTGAGTATAGAAAAGAGAAATATAGACCTCAGAGAATAGAAACTTTTGATGGTAGTAGAGGAGAAGCTTCTCAAGTAATGGTTGTAAAACCTTACGCTGCTGGGTATTTTTACTTCTCACCTGTAGACTACTCAGGAGCATTACAATGGGCTGAAATAGACGAGGAGATTGGTACATACCATTTGGAGAATATTCAAAACGGATTTGCACCTGCTATGATGATCAATTTTAACAATGGTCAACCAACAGAGGATGAGCAAAACGATATAGAAAGAAGAGTAGGTCAAAAATTACAAGGAACTAAGGGTAAAAAGTGGCTTATATCTTTTAATGATGATAGTTCTCAAGCAACAACAATAGAGAGCTTACCTATTTCCGAAGCAAGTGAACAATATAAATTCTTGTCAGAAGAAGCTACTAAAAAGATATTAATTGGACACAAGGTAACTTCTCCTATTTTATTTGGAATTAAGGATAGTACTGGTTTAGGTAATAACGCTGAAGAGATCAAAACTGCTTCGCAATTATGGGACAATACAGTTATAAAACCTAAACAGAACCTAGTTTTAGAAGCTGTCAATGAAATCTTAGCTGTTAATGGTATCATATTAGATACTTACTTTAAGACTCTACAACCTATCGAATTTATCGATACTGAAGGTTTAAACAAAGAGGAAACAGAGAAAGAGACTGGGGTAGAGATGGCTAAAGAAGATGATAGACCTTTTTTGCATGATGATCATGGAGATGATTTATTAGACTTCTTAGAGTTAGTAGGGGAAGAGAACGATGATGACGAATGGGAATTAATAAGCGAAGAAGAAGTTGATACTACTAAAGATGGTTTTCACCAATTCGCTAATCCATTAAGATCTGATGCGCATCCAAATGATAAGTCTAAATATGGTGACACAGGTTTATACAAAGTAAGATATGTTTACTCTAAAACATCTAGAAAGATGTCTAAGGGATCTTCTAGAAAGTTTTGTAGTCGTATGATAGAGTTAGCGCAGAGTGGCATAGAGTACAGGTACGAGGATGTTAAGCAAATGTCTGATAAAGGAGTAAACTCAGAGTTCGCTCCAAAGGGTAGAAGTACTTACGATTTATTTAAGTACAAAGGAGGAGTAAATTGCTATCATGGATGGATGCGTAGAATCTACTTTAGAAAAAAAGATAAAAAAGGTAAATTCTTACCAAATGAAGGTTTAGAAAACGATAAAAAAGTTGGTAACAATCCTTACGTTAAGCAAAAGGGACAAGAAGCTACCGCTATGATCGATACACCAAATAAAGGACGTTTAAAATAAACAAAAATGGCAGCACTATTTTGCAATGAAGATAAACTAAAGAGCTCTACAGCTATCAATTACAATGTTGATACAGCTTTTTTGTTACCATTCCTAAAGATCGCTCAAGACAAGCATTTGCAAGTGATTCTTGGTACTAAGTTATATGATAAGATAAGCACAGACATCAACACTAATGCACTAACAGGTGTATATAAAACGTTAGTTGATGATTATATTCAAGATTGTATGGTTCATTATGCTTTAGTTGAGGCTTTGCCATACGTTTCTTATCAAATCAAAAACGGTAGTATCACTCAAAAGAACAGCGAGAATGGTACAGCTGCAACTAGGCAAGATGTTAACTACTTGGTTCAAAAGGAAAGAGACACGGCAGAGTTCTACGGACAAAGATTAGTTGATTATATTTGTGATAATTCTAGTTCTTACCCAGAGTACTCAACTAACACTGGATCAGACTTAAACCCAATATCAAACGCTTATTACACTGGAATAAAACTATGAAGTACAAACCGAAAAAGAATAATATAAAGAAATTACGGATCTACTTAAGTAAATTGAGAAATGGAGAAAGAACTACTAGAGCTAAATAGTATAAATGTGGCAGCTATAGGTATAGGTTTAGGTGACTTTGATGCTATCTTAACTACTTTAGTACTAATCACAGCATTGATATATAACGTAAAGAGATTACTTCCTAATGAACATGAAAAAAAAGATAGTTAACTTCCAACCAACTGAATTCAAATGTAACGGTGTTACTTGTTGGGATAAGATGAGTTACGATTTATTAGCTAAGTTAGACATTGCTAGAGAAGTTGCTGGCGTACCATTCTTTATAACATCTTCGTGGAGAGATGAGGAGACAAATAGAATGGTTGGTGGTAAACCTAATTCCGCTCACTTAAGAGGTACAGCGGTAGATATAGCTTGTCAATCTAGTGCCGAGAGGTACTTAATTATAGATGCATTATTAACTTCAGGATTCTTTAGGATCGGAGTGGGTAGTACTTTTATCCACGCTGATGTAGATGACGACTTACCGAGTCCTGTTATTTGGGTATATTGATATGACAGGTTGGGAAATTGGTATAGGTTTTTACACAGGTATCATGATGGGGTTTTGGTCTGACAGGTTTGAAAATGGCTACAAACACGCTATCTATTTACCTTTTATATTTATAGAGTTAAACACGTATTATGACTGATTTATTAAAAGCGCATTGGGCTGAATTGCTAATCGGCGCTATGGCATTTTTCAAAGTTTTAGCAAACGTAACACCGACTAAGAAGGATAATAAGATCTTCGGTTATCTAGACGACTTAGTTAATTACTTCGTGTCGGATAAAAAAACTAAATAATGCTTAAAGGATTCTTGACAAAAGGTATTATTCAAATTATACCTCAATTACTAAAAGACCACAAAGGAAAGTGGAGTAGCAGACGTACAGTGTCTGGTGTTCTAGCTGTCGCATGTGTATTAGATATGGAGACAAATGGTATCACAAATAATGCTCTAATATTAGCATTTATCGCGGTATTCCCTCTATGTTGCTCTGTATTTGGTGATAAAGATTGCTAAATACATTATTAACACGACTACTTCAAAAAGGTATTTTTTTTTATATTAGTCAGTGGCTAATAACTAAAAACTAATATAATGAAAGACAATCGTTACCGATTAAAGGACGATGAGGTACAGCTAATCGAGCAGTATCGTGCAAAAACATTAGATAACATTAATGACAACTCTGTTTTAGATCTACATCTCAAGGATAGAGGTATAGACAAAGCAGATGTGATTAGTGTTAAACACTGGCAGAGTGCTAGTGGTGAGTTCAGATTCTCTGTTGTTACTAAAGAAAACAAAGATCTAAATTCTAAAGATGTAATATCAAAACTAAAGGAGTTTCTAGAGAAGAGAGCTCCTAAATACGATAAAGTAGAGTATAAAGGTGGTGATCATTTGTTGGTTATAAATCCTGCTGATATACATATTGGCAAATACTGCTCAGTTGATGAGACAGGAGAGTCTTATGATAGAGCTATAGCGGTCTCCAGAGTAGTTGAAGGACTAGAAGGTCTAATAGAGAAAGCGAAAGGCTTTGATATTGATAGGGTTTTGTTCTGTATAGGGAACGATGTACTACATGTTGATAATGTATACAATAAAACTACTAAGGGTACACCTCAAGACGTAGACGGCAAGTGGTGGGAACACTTTGAAATAGCTTTAGAGCTATATGTTCGATGTGTGGAGAGATTAAGGGAAATAGCACCAGTAGATTGTGTGCACTCAATGTCTAATCACGACTACCAAAGTGGGTTCCATTTAGCTCATGCTTTAAAGAGCTGGTTTAGAAAGGATAAAACAATAACAGTAGATGCTTCAGCACGTCATCGTAAGTATTACCAATATGGTAACAATCTAATAGGGTTGGAACACGGAGATGGTGCTAAAATGGACAACCTACCATTGATCATGGCACAAGAGAAGCCAAAGGAATGGGGAGAAGCTGAATACAGGTATTGGTACTTACATCATTTACACCATAAGATCAAATACAAATGGAGAGATGCTAAAGACTTCATTGGTGTTACAGTTGAATATTTAAGATCTCCTAGCGCTGCTGACTCATGGCATGCTCGTAAAGGATATATTGGTACTCCTACTGCTGTAGAGGCTTTTGTGCACTCAGTAGATAAAGGCCAAGTTGCACGCCTTACACACTTCTTTTAATATAACTAAAATTTCTTAGTCTTTTTATGTGAAATAGTTTTTCTCTTTCATTTGTTTGTCGTATATTTACATATCATTAATTACTAAAACAAACAAACCATGAATTACTCGAAAGGAAATAAAGTAACTTACACGAAAGAGATAATGTTTAAAGGAACTGAAGAAGTAACAGCTACAATAGTTGCTATCTTCAGATTTGGAGCCATGGCAACTTTACTATTAGACAACGGAGACGAAATAACTACTCAAGCATAACAACTAAACAACTAGAAATTATGAGATTCAATAACCAAGAAATTATGGAAATTGCTAAAGACTTATCAACTAGAAGTCCTTACCAAATCCAACAAGAATTATTTTCTATTCTTTGGCTGACAAGGAAAGATGCAGATGCAGAAGAATTTAATGCACTTATTAAGAGTATAAAAGAGAATAATAAATATGCTAACGACCCTTTAAACAACTAGAAATTATGAAAGACTTAAAAACAAGAATCCAAAAATTAGACGCAACAGAAGTAGCAGAGTTAATGAGATTTGGTAGAAACGATATTAGCTTTGGTAATTACGGGGAAGTTCGAGAGATGTTAAACGAACAACTATTAGAGAAGTTCGAGAATGAAGAGATTGACGAAATTGAACTACTAATAATCGAGCAAGGATGTTGACAATATTAAAGCATTCTAGGGGATATTTAACTTGTTAAATACCGATTTCTAACCCTACGAATGTTAGTGCGTGAGCAAGCTACGTGAGTGCTGCACTTCATACGAGAGTACCAAGCGTGAGTTGGACATATAGTGAAAATCCTGTGACTGAGAATCAAAGGTAAAATGTTTCCTAATAGGACTTAGGAATTGACAGTTGGATGGTAGGGTGACAGGGGGTTACCTTACCTACCCAACAACAACAAGAACGAACAATGGAAAGAGTTTACATATATAATTGCAATGTGCGTTGTGGTGAGTTCGAAAGCGACTTTGAAGAACAATGCTGTACACAGTGCAACTCTCACCAAATAACATTCATAAAAAAAGAAATTAGATTTGTAATGGCAAAAGTGCCACCTAAAACCAAGAATCATGAGTAAGGTAACTATCAATACAGAGAGCAAGAACGTAGTAGATCACACTGGTGAATTCCCAATAGGTCATATTACTAGAGTATTACAACACTACGTGAGCCAAACTGAGACGTTTGAGAAACTATTTAGCAATATGAAGCAAAGAATAGAAGATCTACAGAGCTCAAGTGATGATCATAAGGAAGTACTAATAAATGAACTAAAAGATCAACTAATTGATGTTGATTGTTGGTGGGAACCTGAAAGCATTTGGGATAACCAAGAGACTAGTGAATGTGATATGCAATTGAGACATTTCCCTAACGATAGAATGGGTATGACGGGACTGTAGTAAACGAATGTGTTTACATTTACGTTTATTATGTTACAGGAATTGAGACATTTCACGTTTATTATGTTACAAACTAAGGACAAAGTATATGAAAGCAAAATTAGAATTTAATTTAGACGATCCGGATGACGCATTGAGACACAAGTTGATGCTAAAATCTAACGACATGAGTAATGCGTTGTGGGAAATAACATATACCATAAGGCGTAAGTACACTAGGAATTTCGTTATGCCAAAGGAGGACTATTACGATGTAATTGATGATATATTTAAAGATATAAATGAGGTCTTAGAGTGCACAAGGATTGATCTTGACGAATTACTTTGAAAAAAAAAGTATGTAAAAAATTTTTTTACTAAGATGTATTGTGTATATTTACCTATCATTAATAACTAAACAACCAAAACGATGTCAAAACTAGAAGCTCAAAAAGAAACACTAAGAAAGTTAATCGCAGACTTGGAAAACCACCAAGAAGTTTACGGCCACTTAGAATGCAGAAGAAGCAAAAACGCTTGTATGATGGAGATGCTAGCAATCAACGATAAGATCAATACTTATAAAGCACTTGTTGCAGGATATAAAGCAGTTTAATTATGACAAACTTAGAAAGACTTCGAATCCACCAAGAGATTGATAAATTAGAGAATACTCTAAGGAACCGTTTTAAAAGCCAAACACCAGCTGATCAAGGTATGAGATCTTACATACTAGAGCAGATAGATAGATTAAGAATCTTAAACAACTAAAACCATGAAGCACACAGAGCGACAAATCGATGAGAATCAAAAAATGATCAATGCACTTAGAATAAAGCAAAGCGAGATCATTAAGAATAACGGTGAATATGGTTACGACCGAGACGAAGCTACCTTTGTTACAACGTTAATCATTATATTGGAACACAACAACATTCAACTAAACATCTTAAAAGACAAATAAAATGGGAGCAATTAAAAACCTACTACTGGGAAGTAGACCACAACAGATTGATCGAGAATTAATGTTAGAAGCTCAGATCAACGCGCAATATGACGAATTTTGTTCTTATGTTCAAGAATGGAATGATGGAAATAGATCACCAGAAAACCAATCAATTCAAGAATGGGAACACTTAAGCAAACCAACTAAAAGCTAAAACAATGGACGCAAAGAAACTAAATGAGATGTACGTTAAAAATGGTCTGACTTCAGATGACATCTTTAAACATAAATTCTACACAATAATATCTAGATCAGGGATCGATAAGATTCAAGCCAATAACAATATAGTCATTGAGTATGATCTATTACATAACTCACCTGACAACAAGTGTATTATCATTAAAGCAAATGCAACTTGTGGTGATAAGAAGATCCAAACATTTGGAGAGTCTTCACCTTCAAATACTACTAACGCTTACCCAGTCGCAATGGCTGAGAAGAGAGCAATGAGTAGAGCGGTTCTAAAGCTTACTGGGTTCTATGAGTTAGGACATTTTGGAGAAGACGAAGCAGACGAATTTAAACGTAAATAAGGATATGAGAACTTGGACACCAGAGACACCTCTTCAACAAGTGTTATTTGATACTTACAGGACTAAAGATCGTGCATGCTTTGAGCTGCATGTTACACAACCTACGTTGAGGAAATTATTTAAGAGTGAAGAATCATTCACATTTAAGCAATTAAGTATTATATCAGGAGATAGTAAGATCTCAATAACTAAACTAATAAACATCATATCATGAAGCCAAGAGAAGAAACATTATCACGGGAAGTAGCAGAAGCAGTTTTACTAGCAGCAGCTGAACAATGTAAAGCAAACCCTAAGCTTATAAGAGGTAAGGATCGTAGAAGATTTATAGTGGAAGCTAGACAATTAATCACAGCAGTATTGAGAGAAGGAGGATGGGGCTTTCAAGAGATAGCTGACTTCCTTACTGATGAGGGTAAAGGGAACCATACTAATCCTCACCATTGGTACAAGATGCATCATAAAGACTTAACAGCTTTTGACTACTATAGAATCAGTTATGATATTCTTAAAAGTTGTCATGATGATAATTACGTGGAGTTTGCTCGTTCAAAAGGTAAACTAATCAACTCTGATATATACATGGAGTTGAAGAATAAATATGATCTATTAAAGGTTAGGCATGATGCCCTTGTAATGGATAACAAATTGGTAAAGCAGAGTGCAGAAAAGTTAAAAACACAAATGAGTCAGTTATGGAATTAGAAGGAAAGATCGTAAAGATCATGGACGTCGAAACGTTCAGCGAAAAGTTCAAGAAACAAGTCGTTGTTATTGAGCAAACCGAAGCAATGTACGATAAAGAAGTACCGGTAGAATTCGTAAACAAAGGGGTTGATGAGATCTCAAGTACCTTAGAGGTTGGTCAACAAGTTAAAGTTGGTATCAATCTATGTGGTAGAGAATGGGAAGGTAGATACTTCGTGAATATCAGAGGTTGGAGATTATTCAAAGACCAAGAAGGAGCACCAATACCTGAAGCGGTAGGTGAATCTAAAAATGATCACGGTGACTTACCATTTTAAGATAGAGAAGTTAGAATCTATGGGCTGTTCAGTTGAAGACTGGCAGCTTGTAGATCCTACTGCTGGTATATTCGAACCTGAGTATTGGTTTATGTATGACGAGAGGTTGTATTTTACTAACGATGTGTATCATACAATTGAAGAGCAATTGAAGCACTCTACGGAGTTGTCTTTGTGTTGTAATTATGAGGTGAATCAGGTTTGGAGGTTTTGTCCTAATTGTGATCAAAGTGTATAGTGAAAAAAAATTGAATTAAAAGTGAAAAAAAGTAGCAAAAAGTTTTTTGGTTTAGAATTAATTTGGTACTTTTACTTCATACTAATTAACTAAACACTAGAAATTATGGCAATCGGTTTAAATTACAACATCTGCATTAAAACTTATAAAATGGTTCTATCATATCAATTTGATGGCGTGCATTATTTTGAAACTAAAAAGAGAGCAAATCAATGGCTTGAGAAATTCTGCAATCCATTAGAAGATGGGAAGTATTATAGTAAGAAATATGGTAAATCCTGTTATTCAGTTATTGATTGGAATTATCAAGAAACACGTAAACAAAAGCAAAACCTAAACAACTAGAAATTATGACAAAAGCCACGAAGTACTTGAACAAAGCAGATTTTAGATGCCAAACCATTGCGGAACAATATGTAGAGTTAGCTTGTAAAAAACTAAATGAGGGTAAAGAATCTCAAGCTAAGTTTTACATGAGAAAGAGCGTAATTATAGCTAACTTAGAAAAGCAACGAATCACAAACCTAAACAACTAGAAACTATGGAAACTTGGAAGTCAAAAACTATCGCAAAACTAATGCTTAAACTACCTAAAGAGGTATTAGAGCAAGAGATATATGATTTATTAGTGTGCTCATCTTTATTCGGAGACTACGAAGCATATCTTGAGGAAATACTAAAAAAACTTAAAAACTAGAAACCATGAACATCTTAGAAGAAGCAAACAGAATAATCAATGAAAGATCAGAGGAGAAGGAACGTATGTACGGTCCTTTCTCTGAAGGTATGGAGAGAGCAGCTGCAATCGTAGCAGCATCTACAGGTAAAGATATAACAGCAGATGATATGTATATCTGCCTTGTAGCTTTGAAGCTCTCTAGACACTCTTATAATTACAAAGAGGATAACTTATTAGATGCAACAGCATATTTAGGAGCTTTGAACAACTATAAACAAAAGCAAAATGAAAGCAAATAAAGCATTGATCAATATTTATTCTAACATTCAGTGTGTAGAGAAGAACCACTCTGGATTGGAAGCAGTTTACTTATCTGAAAAGTACAACATGGATCTTATCGGTAAAGCTGGTAGAACAAATAAACACTTTGATAAATTCGTAGATATTTTTAGCGTTAAAGATCTTAGCGATTATGATAAAGTGATGATTCAATTAAGCCAACCGAATTTCTTTGGTGGAGTCATTGGAGAAGACACTATAGAGAAAGTAAATAAGTTAGCAGCTTTCACAGGAAATATAGCTATACTATGTACTGATCCTCGTATCAAACCTACTAATCCAGCGGAAGTAATAAATAGTAGATTAGAAGATACTTTTAGTAAAGATATAATTGAGAGGTGGGAGTACATCCTAAGAGATGCAACTTACTTATTTCCAGGTAAAGATCTAGCGAAATTCTGGAATGACAATAAGTACAACAACGTAGAAGTTAGGACTTTCAATTTCTTTCCTAAGATCTTTGGTAAGTTGTTAAACCCTCAAGTTGACGAACTTAGACCTAAAACTCACGATGTAGTTTACTATGGTGATAGAAGAGGTTCACATAGAGAGAAGCTAGTTGAGAAGTACATGCCTCAATCAGAAAGTTCTCTATTAATAGGATTCAAGACAAACAAAGTTGATGTACCATTCATTAAGAAGCTAAAGCATAGCGAACTAATGGATAAGTTAGATCAATGTAAAGTTAGCTTGGTTCTTGGAGATGCTGAACATGAGGATAATGTAGTTACATTTAGACTATATGAGACACTTGCATCAAATTGTTTAGCTGCGATACCTATTCAATATGATAGAAAGATGGAGATCATTAAGGATCCAGAGTTACGTAAGATCTTATACGTTAAAGATAAACAAGATGTTAGGAATTTAGTGGACAAATATAGTGTGGAATTAATAAAGAAACAACATGAAGAATTCAGACGACTCACAAGTTAAGTTCTATTGGTTAGGAGAATGGTTTAAAGGTACATGCCATTTTAAAACCAAACTGAACGATGGCACAACTGTATATATGTGCTCTAAAGCAAATCAAACAAGTGGAACAATGTACCCAATTAAAAGAAATTATGTGGAACTTTAAGACAGTAACAGAAGCATTTGAGACCATGTATGATAAGGTCTTAGAGAAAGGAGTTGATGTAAACGGCACTAAAACTGTATACAACCAAATGTTCACTATATTGGACACCACAGAGTGTGTCGTAAAGACTCCTTGGAGGAAGTTCAATCAAGACTATGCTGAACAAGAATGGGAATGGTATTTAAGTGGAGATAGAGATGCATCAATTATGGCTAAACGAGCTAATATTTGGTACAATCACATGGATGAGAGAGGATATGTCAATAGTAATTACGGTTACCAATGGATGAGAAATGATCAACTTGGATATGTTGTGAATAAACTTAAGAAAGATAAGTACACAAGACAAGCTGTGATCTCTATATATGATGCGAAGGAACATCAAGAATATTCTAAAGATACTCCATGTACTTTAAGCATCCAGTTCTATTTTACACCTGATAGTGATAAACTTAATATGACTGTGTTGATGAGATCTAATGATCTAGTATACGGGTTCTGCAATGATTCATATTGTTTCATTAAGTTACTACATAGAATATGTAAACATGAAGGTTGGGAACCTGGTAATTATATACACTATGCTCAGAATCTTCACGTATATGAAAGACACTACACTATGAAACAACGAAACTATATTCAAAAACTATGAGAGCAGTAGTCACTAAGATCTTACCATTCAAAACTTTGAAATACGAAAGAGTGAAAACTTATGTATTAGAGTTGGCTAATGGTAAGACCAAGAATTGGTATGATAATGGTAAAAGACCTTTGAATGTAGAGGTTGGAGATGTCATTGATGGCTTGAAAATATATTTTGGTCAGATAGACTACAAAGCATCTCAGATAGAAATAGTACTAACCCAATTAAATATGTTTAACGATGGACAGTAGAAGTATTAGAGATCTCGGTGGATATAAATGGAAGTTAGTACGAGAGAGAGATGGATTAACTAAAAGATCTATGGGAGTATACTGGATAGATTGGACTGATGATGGTGAGTTGGTTAACTACAAGAGCGAACCACTTATAGGTCGCAGCTTAATTATGTCTCCATTCGGTAAGAACTATACATGGATGACTACAGTTGTAACAGAGATTTTGGAACAGTCAGAAAATTTTATTAAATTTAAAACGCTTAACAGCAACTATTTACTAACGAGAATTAACTCACAAAACAAAAACTAAAATGGCTAACAAAGACAACAAGTGCTCAAAATTGGAAACAAAAAATGTAAAGTCAGCAGATTGGGACTTTATTTTCGATCTACAAAAGAGGACACAGGAGAACACTTATGGTTTTCAGTTTGATAAACTATCATTAAAGGAATTAGCAAACTTCTGGTGTGTTAATAAACATGCCCTTGACGATGAGATATGTGAGATGTTTGATGCATTAGGTGGAATTGACGAAGGAATAGGTAATGCAGCATGGAAATATTGGAAAGCAGATCACGCAAACGCAGAGTACTTATCAATAGATGATCTCACTGAGAATGATCTTAAGGAATTGAAATTTGAAATAGTGGATGCATTTCATTTTTTAATTAACTTTGCGGTAAGTATTAATATGTCAGGTAGCGAAATGTTCAACATGTATATCAGTAAGAACTTAGAGAACATTGCTAGACAACAAAACAACTACTAATGAGAGATCGTAAATTCCAGGGAATATGGATACCAAGAGATGTGTACCTAAATACAAATCTTACATGGATAGAGAAGATACTACTTATAGAGATTGACTCTCTTGATAAAGGTAGTAAAGGATGCTTTGCATCTAATGATTATTTTGCAGAGTTCTTAGGAGTGTCTAAAACACATATATCAAAATCAATCAAACATTTGATAGAGTTGAACTTCATAGTACTTAAGTCGTTTAATGGTAGGATAAGAATCCTAAAGAGTGCGTTGAACTCTACTTCAAAGCAGAGTTGTACTGAGGTTCAAAGCAGAGTTGAAGCTAAGATCAAAGCAGACTTGAACTCTACTTCAAATCCTAATATAATAGTAAAGAATAATAAAACAAATACTAAAGAAATAGATAAATCTATTTCAGTGAAGAAAACAGGGAAACCTAATTCTTTCGAAGAGGTTGAAGAATACTTTGTGTTGAAGAAAAGTAATAAATTCGTAGCATTAGACTTCTTTGAATACTATGAAAACATAGGTTGGAAAGTAGGTAAAAATCCTATGAAGAAGTGGAAGTTAGCAGCTAATAGATGGATGCGTAACGATAAGAACTTTCAAAGAAAAGACACAAGCAAAGGGTTATCTGATATTTATTTCCCTAATTTATTAGACTTTAATGACGAACAAACAAAGAAACTATCATGAACGTAGGTAAAGAAGAAACAGCAGAGCTATTAGATTTTTGTTTTAATGTTATCAATAAGACTCTATTTGAAATGAGCCAGAAACGTGCTGAATCAGATCGGAGAGTATTGGCCAACATGTTGCTAGCAGATGTGATTAAGAGATATTACAACTTAACAAAAGATGAGATCATAAATGCTTTCAGCAAAGGAGTAAGAGAAGGAGAAGAAATGTCTATAAATCCTAGGACATGGAATAAATGGTTAAGAACAGCTAAAATGCAATCGAATGCATATAGGATCAAATTAGCACAAGAGAATAAAGTACTACTATTGGAAACAAATAAATCACCTGAGGAACTCTCAAGCATCACAGAGGAGTTTATAGAGCTATGTATTGTAGAACCATTTGAAGAGTATTGTGAAGAAGGAGCATTCAGAATATCTGGGATCTCAATTGTTTATAAGTACTTAGAAGAGAAAAAATTAATTATATTAGACAATATAGAGAAACGTAAGATGCTTGAGAAAGCAGAGAAAACTATCAAAGCTAGAAGGAAATATCACAACAAAGAATTTGAACCTTACGATGCTAAAACAATGTGTAGAGAAACTGTACTAAAACGATACTTTAAAAAATGGAGAACAGAAAAGCTGGATATGAGAAAAATACTAATGGGATAGGAAGAATATTTATTCCAAGTAATGTACCTTCGAGTAAGAATAGTAGAAGATGGACAGGTAAGTACTTTATAGGTTCTAAACAAACCATGAGGTACTACAAAGAAACTAAAGGATATTGGTTACAACATAAAAAAGAATTTAAGAAACTACTTAAAGGACTAGATTCTCAAAACACTAAACCATATAGAATATCTTTTAAATTCATTAGAAAAAGTAGACATAAATTTGACTACTTAAATCCAGCACAAACAGTACAAGACCAAATGGTAAAGTACGGATGGATCACAGATGATAACGCTGACGAAATGATCCCAGTATTTGAAGAATTTGAGTATGATAAAAGTAACCCAGGAGTATACATTAGTGTGATAAACAAATAGCAGTATTCTCTATTTATTAAAAACTACAAACGTTAACAACATGAAAGAAACAGAGATTGAAGAAACATTAGAAGACTTTATCAAAGACTTAACCGATAAAGATCAACCAGATCAATGTGGGATTGATAACCCAGACTGTGAGAATTGTGGTTCGTAAAAAAGATATTGAAAAACTTCAGGTATATTACAAGAAAGGTTATATTTGTAGTATCTACCGATCATTCGGTATTCCTGGTTTTTAGTTGTTTTGTGAAAGGGATTCTTGCTTATAGCTTGAGTCCCTTTTTACGTTAATAAAAAAAAGTAAAGTTATGCAAGGAATAGTAAACAAAACCATATTACAAGGAATCATAGAAAAAAAGTCTATGACTAAAATAAAAAAGGAGCTAAAAGAAAAACATAAAGTTATTATCTCTCCTAAAGCCTTTAAATTAAGATATAATGCCATTAAATCGAGATATAACACCGTACTACGATAAGATATATGATGTAGCACTTAAAATTACTAAAGGTAATGTAAGTGATGCTAAAGATCTCACTCAAGATGTATGCGTGATCATATTAGAATACGATAATGAAAAGATGTGTACTATTATAGATAATGGACATCTAGTATTCTGGGTTGCAAGAGTAATGTTAAACCAATACTCTAGAAGTAACTCAACTTTCAAGACAAAGTATCGTACATATTTGAGATCTGAGAATTTTGATGTAAAAAACTTCGAGTATTTTGATGATATAAGTTGGCATCAAGAAAGAGAGAACAAATTAGAATTCATAAATGAGAAACTAAAAGATCTCCACGAGTATGATAAACTATTGTTTCAAATTTATTTCTCCTCTGGTAAAAGCATAAGAAAGTTATCTAAAGAGTCAGGAATATCTGTAACATCTATTTATACTACGTTGAAGAATGTAAAAAACTATCTGAAGAATGAAGTTGAAGACGAGTACAAGGAACTATCAGAATAGGCTTGACGTTTGCAAGAAATGTAAACACTTTAGAAAGTCTACAAATCAATGCAAGAAGTGTGGTTGCTTCATGAGAATCAAAGCAGCAATAGCATTTACAAAATGCCCTATAGATAAATGGGATAGAGAACACAATGTAACAAGTGATCAATTATCTATTTTAAGAAGATTATTAGGAGAAATTAAAAAACATAAAGTAACAGGTGATCAAAACATAGGTATAACTAATTTGTACAATGAGATATTTGGAATGAGAAAGTCAGTATCAAGTTGTTCGAGTTGTGTAGCCCAGTTAATTAATGATCTAGAAAAAGTATTAGAAAGCTATGGAAAATGAACAAAATAGAACAACGCGCGCGAAGGAGCAAGTGATTGAAGCACTAAAGAAGTCGCTAGGAGTTGTTACACACGCTCTAGGAAGGTTAAAGTTATCTCGAACTAATTACTATAAGTGGTTAAAAGAAGACCCAGAGTTTGCACAAGAAGTTGCTGAGATCCAGAATGAAGCATTAGACTTCGCTGAGACAGCTTTGTTTGATCAAATAAAAGATGGTAATGCGCAAGCTACTATGTTCTACTTAAAGACCAAAGGTAAGCTAAGAGGTTACACAGAAAGAAACGAGTTAGACATATCATCAAAAGGAGATAAGATAAACAAAATAGAAGTAGAAATTGTCGAGTCTAAGGATAAAAACGAGTAACGTATTTGAGAGGAACTATAATGCTCCTACCAAGATTGTAGTAAACCAAGGTGGTACTCGATCTGGTAAGACCTATTCTTTAGTTCAGCTTCTCATTGTTAAGTCCTTTGAGGAAGAGAACTGTGTATTCTCAATAGTTAGAAAGTCTCTACCTAGTCTCAAGTTATCTGTGATGAGAGACTTCTTCGAAGTACTTGATACATTAGACTTGTATGACGAATCGTGTCACAATAAATCTGAGCACACCTATAAGTTAAATAATAATCTATTTGAGTTCATTTCATTGGATCAACCTCAAAAGAAAAGAGGTGCAAAGAGACATTACCTATTCTGTAACGAAGCGAATGAATTAACTTGGGAAGACTTCTTCCAATTATTAGTTAGAACAGAAAAGAAGATATTCATAGACTACAACCCTTCAGATACTCACCACTGGATATACGATAAAGTACTAACGAGAGATGACTGTACTTTTATTCAGTCAACATTTCTAGATAACCCATTTTTATCTGAAGAACTTGTAAAAGAAATTTACAGGTTGAGAGATACAGATGAGGACTATTGGAAGATCTATGGGTTAGGTGAAAGAGGATTCTCTAAAGCTACGGTGTTCCCAAAAGTAACCGTTGTAGGTAAGGTACCTGAAGATGCTACACCAATAAGTATTGGGTTAGACTTTGGGTATACCAATGATCCTTCAGCTTTAGTAGAGGTATACGAGAAAGAAGATACATTAATATTTAACGAATTAATTTATGAACGAGGACTCACTAATGCGGATATTGTTAGTAGATTGGCTTCTTACGGGGATTATAGACGAAGAGCGATTTTTGCAGATTCTGCTGAACCTAAATCGATTGAAGAGATATATAGACTAGGTTATAATATAAAACCATGTGTAAAAGGTAGAGATTCTATAAACATAGGAATTGATCTATTGAAAAGGTTTAAACTTCAAGTAACATCTAGTAGTAGCAATATAATATCTGAATTTAATAACTACAAGTGGCAAGAGGATAAGAACGGATATTTATTGAATAAGCCTATTGATAACCATAACCATGCAATAGATGCAATAAGGTACGCTGTCACAATGGTTAAGAGTAGACCTAATGTAGGTAAGTATAGTATAAGGTAAAAGGTAACTTATAAGTTTACATTTGAAAAAAAGTTTCAAAAAAAATGCTAGAAAGTTTTTTAGTTAATCGAGATTTGGTATATTTGTATCAAACAAACTATAAAACTACACATTATGAAAACGATCAAACTTACACCGACACAAAAAAGAGAGTTACTAGCAGGAATTGTAACTTACAGAGTTAAGAACAACGAAGATATTATTCCTTTTGTAGGAAGAAACTTAGGAGACTTTAACTACAACGAATTATTCGAAACATACTTAGAAAAATGTGGAGCAATAAACAGAGAACTTGGAGATCTTTACTTAAACTGGAAATATCCAGTTGCTCCTTTTAATGAGGATCAGATCTCTAAAGATCTTCCAACTGCTGAAGAGATCTTCCCTAAAGAAACTCTAAAAGATATGGGAGATATTGTGAATGAGATCACTCCTAAAAAATACTCTAAACTTACTGAGATGGAAACTAAAGTATTTGACTTTTTACTTGAAGAGTTGGAACCATGGATCGGAGGAGAAGGTTATACAGATACAGATACTAAAGATATTGTAAAAGGAACTAAAATTCCAGCAACTAAATTAAGAGGAGTTTTATCTTCACTAGAGCAAAAAAATATATTAGGTAGTTACGAACACGATACTTCAGAAGATTTACGCAAACGAAACTGGATAACACTATGGCATTTTGTTGATCAACAAGATCACTCACAGGAATCATTAATTGAATTAGTAAAGTAAACATATATGGGGAGCTAAACACTCCCCTATACTAACCCTAAATAACTAGAAACTATGAATCATTTGTACATCATGATTACCGTATCATTTTTGATTATGTGCTACTCATATTATTACGTCTTATTTAAAGATCACGATAAAGACGAGTAGGACAAACGTGAAAGGTGGTGGAATGGAAGACACGCCCAACTGTCTATTGGGTAGAGATAAGAAATAAAGCTTGTAAGCGTTGTGGTGGAACTGCAATGACAAGTCTAATCGCTCTGTAGAGGTTCGAATCCTCTCCTTTCAGCTATGAAAGATTGCAAATACGTAAGAAGAGAAGGCGAGTCATGTACGTTGAATGACCGTTGTAATTACCCAATCTGTAAACAAGATAAAGTTATGAGAACAATTCTTGAATGGAAATGTGGTTACTGTGATAGCCAACAAAAGTCAGATAGCTCAATACGTTGGCAAATGGACTTCTGTGAATGCGGTAAATCAGCAGTCGATTTAGATAGATGGTACCAAAGAAACGTGGGTTCCATAGTAGTTGTAAACACTGTTGTGTTTGGAGAACTAGATAACGATAAAGAATCTTCTAACTAATATTGTTACACTTCTAACCATTTACTATTTATAAATATGAAACTTACTGTACCTACAGACTTAAGTGAGATCACTCTTGGTCAATTACAATCTTTAACTAGAATTGAAGAAAAGGAAATTGACGGTATTGATAAGCAGAAAGAATGTATCACTCTCTTGACAGAGGTTGAACGAGAGACACTCGATAAATTTAGGTTGAGTGACTTACAAAAGGTCTACGATAAGCTCTTATACTTATCCAATCAAGATAGTAAGCTTACTAAGTTCGTTAACATAAACGGAGATAAATATGGGTTCCATCCTAATTTATCAAATATAAGTACAGGTGAATTTGTAGATTTAGATACTTTCTGCAAAGACTTTAATGATAACTTACACAACATAATGGCTGTACTTTACCGAAAGGTTACAATTGAGAAAGCAGGTAAGTATCAAATTGAAGAGTACGATGGAGAAATAGAGGAAAGAGCAAGTTTGTTTAAGGATAAAATGCCAGCTAATGTTGTTAATGGAGCTATTGTTTTTTTTTGGACTTTAGGCAGAGACTACTTGATCAATACTCTAACCTCTTCCAAGGAACAGGTGGAGATGACAAGCAACGAAGGTTCTCAGAGAAATGGGGATGGTACTCTGTCTTAATGAGTTTATGCGGAGAAGATATATTAAAAATAGATCAAGTGACAAAGATGGGTATTTATAAATCATTCACTTATCTAAGTTACGTTAAAGATAAACAAAAAGCGAGTAAATGAAAACATTCCAATCAATAGTAGACCAGTTTAAAGCTATATGCGACGCACATCAGCAATTAAATTCATTTACGAATGGTGATATATTTGAGGTAGATCTATCTAATGAAATGAATTTTGCTAAAGCTCACTTAATAGAGCAATCAGCAACGATAAACAATAGAGACTTTGTATTTACATTTGACTTATTAGTAATGGACTTGGTTTCAGCTGATGGTTCTAACGAAACACAAGTATTAAGCGACACCTTTTTGATATTATCAGACATATATCGAGAGTTTAAAAGTGGATTAGGTAGAGCAACATCAGCTCAGGTTATAACATCAGATCAATTTATTGTAGGTGATAGTATAAGTTGTGAGCCATTTACGGATAGGTTTGAAAACCAACTAGCAGGTTGGAAAGGTACTATCAACATCACAGTACCAAGTAATAATAAAGCCTGTGGTAACCCTATAAATAAGTAATGGAAACAGCAGAGCTAAAAGCAACACAGAGAGCCTTATCAAAGTTTGGGCAAAAGACCGTTCAACGAGCTGCATCGTTACTTATTATTAAGAAACGAGGATACGATACAGGTAGGTTATCAAAGTCGTTAGATTATGATCTTCACGTAGCTGCTAATTCTATTGCGATGGCATTTAAGATGGAAGACTATGGTATGGCTATAAACGAAGGTAGAAAGAAGTCGTCAAGAGGATCTTCACCAGGAGAGTTATATCCTAAGATCTTAGAGTGGGTTAGACGTAAAGGATTGAGACCAAGAAATAGTCAAGGTCAATTTGAATCATGGAGAAACAAAGATAAACAACAAAGAGGAATAGCTTACGTTGTTACTAGAAAGATTCATAGATTCGGTTACAAAGGTACTGGATTCTTCGATATAGCTTTTAAAGAGAACTTTAAGAAACTACCAAAACCCTTGAGAAAAGCGTTTGCATTAGATGTGCAGAACTTTTTAGACTATACTATTAGAGAAATAAATAAAGACTATGGCAACAACAGTAACAGAGGCTAATTATTGGACCTTAACTTTAGCGACAACTACGTCACCTATATACAACTTTAAATTCGTTGTAGATATGTACTTAGATGGAGCTAAGAAGCTACGTATTAAGCAACCTAGAAACGCAGCAGGAGTAGCTCATTTTGATTATGAGAAACTACTAAAGAATTATATAACACCAACGTATAAAACGGCAAACCTGCCAGATACGACTAGTGCGTATGTGACTAAAGACTACGATTCTATCCATTTAATGCCGCAAAATAAAACGAATCCTGTAGCCACTACAATAGTAGACAAGGCTATGAGTACAAATAGTGGTACATTAAAAGAGGTCACATTTAAGTTCTACGAAGAATATTCAACAACAACAGATGGTATAGTGTCAGTATCAGCATCTAGTGCTTCTGACAAGGTTATGGTTAAGATTAACTACGCTGGTTCTTGGATAGACCAACGAACTTTATTAGCCTCTAAATTTGACATGAGCGTTAATTTACCTCTTTCAAGATTTTTATCTAAACTACCATACGAAACAATAAAGCCAAATAATACATCGGGGTTAATTCCTCACTTAACTGCTTACGATGATTATCGCACGTTCTCATGGCTCAATGAATACAATTCTTATTACAATAGTAAAAACGGTTTTATACAAATAATGTATTTTACAGAACCGCCAATATTTGATGTGCCTATTTACACTACAGGAACCCCTGCTGTTCAGCAATATTTCGCCTCTAATCCTGTCGGAGATGTAAGAATACAGAATGCAACAGATAACGGCGGTAAATACCCTTCGACAGCAAGTACGGAAGACCAATACTTAATCTATTGCGGTGTAGGTGCAGGGAATCTAAAATATGTAAACTTCTCCGAATTCGGGGATTATCAACTACAAGAGGGTAACGGGATTAAATATTACACGGTTTGTTATATAAATGAGAGTGGTTTTACAGGTTCAGAATTATCAGATTTAAGTAAAATTTGTCAAGGTATGTGGGTACAGGTAAGAACGGCAGGAACGACAGACTTCACTCTATACGGTGCGCCTGATAATAATCTCGGAACGATATTTTACTCAAATGCTGACGGTTCTACGATGTCGGGTGATGGTACTTTTAAGATCGTTTACAATGAAATGGTTTCGGAAAGGTATTTATTTGAAATAGCAGCAGACGAGAATAAGAATTGTACAAAATATCCTGGTTACACATTAGCCTGGAAGAATAAATTTGGAACATGGGACTATCACTATTTTGATGGAGCTTCCAGCCAGACAGAGTCGTTCCAAAGGTCAGCTAAGTATACTAGAAATCCAGGGACATGGAACGGTGCAACTTTAACATTTGACGAATACGAAAGAGGAGCTGTTGAAAACGTTGAAGGTAAAAAGCAAATCACTTTAAACACACAGTTCTTAGATGACGCTTATAACGATTATTTCCAAGGACTATTAATGTCTAATGATGTTATGATTATAGACCAACACGAGCCAACTGGCTCTAATCGGGCTGATTCAGACACAGACAATGATCCATTAACATGGGCTGTTCCTGTTAATTTAAAAGATAATTCAATTAGCTATAAGAGCAACGTCAAAGATAAGTTAGTTCAATATTCATTCACAGTTGAGTATGCTCACGCATTAAAAACAAGATTCTAATATGGTTCAATTAGTAGTACACACACAAGATAGCGTTACATTAGACTTACATTATTTGGACTTAGGAGATGTAAGCATAAAAGCTAATTTCTCTAGTATTGAAATTCAAGATATTACTACAAGAAAGTCAGAAAGTACTCAGGCCTTCTCTCTTCCATTTACGATTACGAATAATAAGTTCTTTAGTCATTTTTACAATGTAAACTCAGACGGTACTTTCAACGTAAACCAGAAAGCGTCAGCACGTATTATAGTTGATGGCTCTGAGATCTTAGATGGCTATCTACAACTATTAAGTGTTAACACCAAATCTGAGACTTACGAAGTAGTGGTATTAGGTGAGGTTGCTAATATTGTCAAGGAATTAGCAGAGGATAAACTAAGTGACCTTGATTTGTCGGAATGGAATCACGTGTTTAACCATACTAATGTATTTGCTTCTTGGAACGGTGCAATTTCCTACGTATCTACACTGGTTGGTGATCAAATACTATACCCGATAATCGACTTTGGTTATGACTGGGATTTGCAAGGGACAGGCTCAACAGTGCTAAGTACTGATAGGTTAAAACCTTCAATAAAAGTAAGAACAGTGTTTGATACAATACTGGGTAATTTAGGTTATACAATAAACTCAACTTTTTTAGATAGCGACTTCTTTACGAATCAATATATGACTTTGGCAAATGATACCAAAGCTATAGAGAACGGACAGACTGATGGGTTTAGAGTATTCCACGATGCGTCTGTAGATAGAATATACGCCACATATGTAAATCCACGGCTTCACTTTATTAATGATTCAGGTGGTACAGCATACGACACTAATAATAACTACACAACTACATCAGGAACTGATAATTATTATACCATACCTGCGAATGGGCATTATAAGTTTAAAATTAGATTAAGCTACGATACTCAAACCGCTGCTGCTGGTTATAACTCATACACCTTTAAAGTGCATTTGAAAGATGTAGCCTCAGGCGCAGGATTCGCTCATTTGCAATCTATGACGCTGAACGCTGACCCTAGTGGTGGTATAGCTGAAGGAGTAACAGCATCATTAGCGTTAGAGCAAGGTATGGAAGTTGCTTTCTATTTTGAGGACACTACTAATGGAGGTGGATCAGGCGCACCTTCTACTTATACTGACATAATGGTAGGTAGCTATGTACAGTTATTAGAAGCTCCAGTGCAAGGTGTGGGAGCTGTTGTTGACTTATCATCTGGTAATAATATAATGCCTAAAGATAAACAAATTGACTTCATTACTTCTATACTCTCGAGATACAATTTAATATTAGAGAGAGATAGCGAAGACCCTAAGCAATTGAATATAGAGCCAGCTCAAGATTATTTTGATGCAGGTAGCTCAAAGGATTGGACTAACAAATTAGATGTCAGCAAAGATGTTATCATTAAGCCTACCCATGAATACCAAAAGAAAGCTTTAAATTTACGGGATTTAGAAGACGAGGATTGGTTGTGTTCAGAATGGCAAAAAACAACAGGTGTACCTTATAACACTTTCGAGTTAAAGTTCAACCAAGATTTTCATGATGGTGGTGTCCTAGAGGTTAAAAGTATCTTCTCATCTTTCCCTACCTTTGATAAAGACGGTTTGAAAATTGCGCAACTTTACAAATGGGATAATGACGTACCTGTTTATGTTGAAACAAAACCAAAGTTGTTTTATTATTCAGGCTTAAAAGATTGTGCTCCTATTAAATTCTTTCATGAGTTTGGGAACGCTGCAGTAACTTGGAAATATCAATATCCTTTTTGCTCTACTTTTTCAATGGCTTCGAACGTTATAACCTCAACTGATGATGACATAAGGTTTAAGTCTATAGAATCAATTGGAGAAGCGGATATAGTTGCAAGTCCAACACAAAATGATACTTACAAAAAATGTTGGGAGAAATATTTAAATAGCATCTATGGTGATGATGCTCGTATTATGATTGCGAGTTTTAATTTAACATCTGTTGATATAGCAGACTTTAAGTATAATGATAAAATATTCATAAAAGACGCTTATTATAGGGTTAACAAAATTAATTCATTTGCTGTTGGGAAGGAGACAACAACTCAAGTAGAGTTAATAAAAATACTGGCATATAATGGTAGTAATGAAATATTGGGTTGTAACTTAAAAGTCACTTCAATAGCTCCTAATGGTGTTGTTAGCTTTGTTGATGAGGATGGAGTATCACAAGCTCCAACAAGAAAGTGCTGTGAAGGCTTAGGTTATACTTTGTACCCTTACTCAGTTGGGTTAGATATTTGCATTGCTAACCAATCTAAAAAGACGAAATATAAGCTACCAGAAGTAACATCAACAAATAGTGTTGTTAAGATAACTAGAGCTGGTACAGATGTTGAAATAGAAGGTAATGTGAAGCGATTGGGTCCAGTTGCTACTGATGGGCAACTATTATCGTATGATGGTACAAACGAAGAAACAACATGGATTGACCCTTTAGGATCGGGAGGTTCTAATACTGAAATTATGTATAATAAATCTGGAGTCCTAGAAGGAGATCCAGGTTTTACATATACTGAGGCTACAAATCTAATGTCAAACTCAGGAGATATAAGTGCAGCGTCTTTTCAAGGTAACAATATAGGTAGTGGAGCTATCCAAGCTGCAGGTGGCACCAAGTACTGGTATCTATCACCACAAGACTTTTTGTTTGGTAATTCTAACTATAGAAATAATTACACAGATTCTGGTGGGTTTTCAATAAAAACGTGGCAATATTATACCAGTTACGGGAAATTAGTAGCAACTATTTTTGTACCTGAGGGATATAAGGTTATTAGCTGTTTTATTAAAGGTAGCGCTAACTGGACTTGGAGCGCAGGAGTTACGGGTTGGTCGTCAGTAAGTGGTGTAGGGACAGGCTCTGGAGTGGTAAACACTGAGGCTACCGGGTTAAATTGGACATTTAGCTCAGTAGGTAATTATTACTCTATACAGATAAGTGGAGCATCAGGAACTGACACGATTTACGGAGCGCGCTTAACATTAGAGGCCGTATAACAAAACTAAAGAATATCTATTTATGATAAATAGCGTTATTAAAGCATTGACAGAAGGTGAAATTAAGATGACTAGGGATAACTTATTCGCATTTGGTATATGTGAATACCCTAAAAGCATTAAAGCTGCCTGGAAACAATTTAAATTGCAATTATGGCTGAAAAAATAACAATACCATTAGAGTTAAAAACTGACCAAGCATCTGCTACCTTAAAAAATGTAAAAGGAGATATTAAAGATGCTACAGTTGAGCAAGGTTTATTTGCTAAGCAGACTGACATGGTGAAGAAGGCTTTTTCTGGTTTGAAAGGTGGGATAAGAAAAGTTATCGGGGCTTTCAAGACTTTAAAAGGAGCTGTTGCAGCAACTGGGATAGGT
>Ga0080013_1001473_pt1 | contig 31061 bp, 44 predicted proteins | sample ETNvirenome_6_85_FD_69236 | JGI IMG/M metagenome (GOLD analysis project Ga0080013, IMG submission 69236) | Marine viral communities from the Pacific Ocean - ETNP_6_85 (SPADES assembly) (version 2) | ecosystem: Environmental > Aquatic > Marine > Oceanic | place: Pacific Ocean | collected 2013-06-19 | reverse complement strand
GAACCTTTGCGGCTTATTGAAAGCCATCCACTCTCTTTCGATTGCGGGGGTGTCTACAAGTGCGATAAATTCCACGCCCGTTTCTTCGTTCTCATCTATCGTTAAGTTTATAAGTGGTAACTGTTCCATGTGTTAAAATATAAAGTATTCAGTTTTGTTTTAACCGCCTCCAAATGTGGCTTGCCCTGCTATCTGGTTGACGTTTTCTTGGCTTCCTGTGATTCCAGTCTCTACGACAAACGCCTGAATAGGTGCTAGTTCAGCTTGTTCTGTGTTGCCCAGTTCGGTGGTGTTGGTAGTGACTGAGTTTATACTTGGGGAAGATGCTGATATATTAGGTGCTGTTGGTGCTGTTGCTGACGGTCCAGGTATATTAGTTGAATTAAGAGTTGATGTTGCGCTTGCAATTCCTGAGATAACCGCAGCCACGCCCGTAGCTATTGCGGCTAAGTTAGCAGGAAACGGTCCTGCCGCTTGGGCTGCTGCTATCGCGCCCGATACAGCTTTGGCTGTGTCTATTGCAATTTGAGCAATAGCCAATACTTTACCTGCAATTACCGCCTCGCGGCTTTGGTTTCCTATTAATAAAGCGATTGACCCCAATACATTACCTAACGATGTGGCTACATCTTGTCGCGCTTGTGCTGTTGCTTGTTCTTGTTTTAATAGTTTATCATCTGATGTCTTTTTCTTTGCCAGTTCTTCGGCTGCGTATTTATCTTTGATAGCTTGAATCTCTACTTCGGTAGCATCCTCTAAAGCTGTTCGCAATTCCCTTTCTATTTCATTCGCGCCCATTATTCCCTCCAACCTTCTTTCGAGTGCAAGTTGAGCAGCAGCCTTTTCTTTTTCTTCACCTTCCTCCATTAATGCTATTTTAGCATCTTGTAGAGCTTTGTGAATCTCAACCTCCCTCTTAGCTGTCTTGTCGGCAAGGCTAAACTTTAAATCCGACTCTTCTTGTAATCTCTTTACTTCGTCATCATGTCGTTTCTGTCTAGCTGCTTCTATTGCTTTCGCTTGGGCTTCAGCAGCTTGACGTATAGCATTCAACTTATTTTGAATGGTCGTCTGTAATTCCAAAGATTCCATTCGTGTATTAGCTAAGTTGATCTCAGCGTCTGCTAACTTCTGTAATTCTTCCTCTGATGATTCACTCGCTTTGTTCTGTTCTTTTATTATCCTTACATTTTCTTCTGCTAAAGCCAACCTCTTAGATAGTAAATCGGCTTCCATATCTGCGGCTTTCTGTGCTGCTGCTGCTCTCTTTTCAAATGACAACGTTACATCCTCAGCGTCTTTGTTGAGTGACTTTATCTCTGCTCTTGCTTCTGCGGTTTCAACTGATAGTTCTCTGGTAGCTACCTTTAAGTTATTGAGTGCTATCTCAAGATTCACAACCGCAGCTATATCATGTGTGATACCTTCACCAAGACCTACAAACGCATCCGTCAAAGCATCCAACGCACCGCTAAAATCAAGCGTAAATAGTTTTACCAAGCTTTCACCTAACCCGAACACAAAGTCCCTGACCTCGCTAACTACCGCGCCAAATGCAGCCATACCTACCCGTAACCCCTGTGCGCCTCTCTCTGTACTTGTAAAGAACGACTTGAGAACACCTAACGCAACCACAAGCGCGGTCACAACTGCGCCAATAGGTGTGGCTACGAAAGCCCATGCTGCTTTAGTCATAGCTTTAAGACCCCTTACAAACGTTATCGCGCCTGATGCTGCGTTACCTAAAGAACCGCCTAACTGTTTAGCGTTTTCAGCCGCACCTTTAAAACCGCCTTTCATTTCGGTGGATGTTTTCTTCGTGGCTTTTCCTAAGTCCTCTACCGATTCGGTTGTCTTTTCGACTCCCTCCATTGCTTCGGAAGTATCGACCTCTAGCTTAAATGCTACTTTTTTATTTGCCATTATTCAGTTATAAACCATTCTACACCGTCACACCATATGCTTACAAAATCATATTGAGAACCTAAATTATAGGTAGTTGATCCGTTGATTGTTTCGCTACCATCCCCATCTACTACTACGCCCGATGCGCTTACATCTGTCTTTAATACTTGTATCCTTGCATCTGTACTATCAGCAACAGGAGGTAGCGTTATAGTTACCACTTTGCTAGTGCAATCGCAAAGAATAAACTCTCTATCCCTAGCGGTGTAGTCATCGTCTTTATCTACGTGTATCCATTGCCGTTTCCCGTCTATTATTGTGGTGTTGCTTTCGTATACTTCAAAGCCGTCTGAGTTGATTATGGTAACGTCTGAAATTCCCGCTGAAACATAGTTGTCACTTCCTATGATGGTTATTCTTTTCGAGCCTTGACCTATGAAGTTATCATCACCCAACACTTTAAAACTAGAAGCTGAATCCTGGATAATGTTCCTTTCACCCTTTACCGTTCCTTGTATTTCAGGATAGTCGTTAAGATTGCTTAATAGTTTCTTGAACCGTACAGGCTTCTTCTCTATTGTGGTCGTTCCACTTCCTACCGTTCCTGATGTTCCGACTGTAAAGGTTTCGGTGGTTAACGCTTCAACTTCAAACACCTTTATCAGTTCTACTTTTGTTAACCCGCTTTTGAATGGGTTGTAATCCATCACCCTGTTCATTCTCCAGTAAGAGTTGTCTATTAGAATCTGGTCGCGGAAATCTAGCTTTTCAATATCCCACGCTGTAAGGTCAAAGAACGCTGTCAGTACCTTTGCATCTTTGTTGGTTATTTCTTCTATGTGGCGTTTGTGGAATTGGTTGTAAAGATTGTTATTCGTATAGAGTAGCGTTCCTGTGTAGGCGTTTGCCGTATAGTATAGTTCTTGCGGTATTCCGAAGTTTATATCCTGACTCGGTGCTAAAGGGTGTGTTAAGTGTCCTGCGTAAGGATAGGACGATTGCGCGCTATTAGTTGTAAAGTAAGAACTAAACTGCCAATCGGGGTCAGAAGATAAAAGTGAATAATACAGAATCCGCGTATTTGATTCCGTTGGTACCGATCCCTCGCTGATGTCTGAATCGTATATCTTTGTTATTATCCTGTTGCTGTTGCCATCATTAACTAAAGGCGAAGCTGAAAAGATAACATCTACTTCTTTGGTGTTGGTTACAAAGTCGTTATCTACTTCTATTCGTCTACGTCCGTATGTGTGTCCATGTCTGTTCTGATAACGCTCATTATAGTAGTCGCCATCTTCTGAATAGGTGTAAATGTACTCCCTAGCAGCAAGTAGTCCCATAGGTTCAATATCTATACTACTGCTTCTATCCATTTTTTTAGTCCAATCCCTCGTCACGCCACTACTATGAAAGTCGTCCCGTGTTTCGATGATAATATCCTTTTCATCGTCAGGGTTCGGTAATAGATATAGATTGAACATCCTAGCAACAGAAAGCAATAGGTCGGTCATACCTACCTCTGGCGTGACCTGATTCATAAAGATGTTATCACCTTCAAATATTACGTTGCTTGGTTCATTCTTACCTGTTGCCGTTAGGCTTATTAGGTCGAAGTCTGTGAATAGGTTAGAATTTGCGAGAATTTGTCCTGATAAATTTACTATTGACAAGTCGTTATTGTTCAGAAGGAAACGGTATAATATCTTTTCACCCGCTAACAGTATCTCATCGTTTGAGGTTACTGATAAATCTAGCGTTTGGTCGTAAGATGCGGGGTTACCTGTCAGGTCGTAAGTGCCTGACGTTTCAGCTATGACCGTTTCAACCAAAGATAGATCAACCTTAACTATCCTTAAGTGTATCTTAACGCTACCGCTGAAAATACGGTTAGCGTTTACTTGTGTCCTTTCTAGGCTTATGGATTGAACGCCCGTGAATGTGTAGATTCCTGGGTCTGGAACAAGATAAAGCCATGTGGAGGTGTTCCAATTACCGCCCGTGTCGAAGTTCTCGCCCGTGGAATCATCGTCTAGTCGAAGGGTTCTATAACCTACCTCTGAGGTGATAGCCTGAAAGTCCACCTCTGTGAGTGCTCCATCTGCCGCGCTTTGTGACGCTTGGAACTTTCGGGTGTTGGTAGTCGTTTGGTCTGCCCATAGCTGTTCTTTACTGAATGGAATTATCAGTTTAGCAAAGAACGATGAATCAAAGAAGGTACTTGTATAAGTAAACCCCGCAAAACTGAAGATTCTATCTATTATCGTCTTTAAATATATCGCGGGTCTGAAGTCTCCTACCGCGTATTGCCTTTGACCTAATACCCAAAATAGATTGTTGCCATAATCAACCATCGGGTAAACGTAATCCGAACCCGTCCATGATGACACAACGTTTGCTCTTGTGTAGTTGTGGTCTAGGTCTGAGAAATCTATGTATCTCGTTCCTGTACCGTCAACTCCGTTGAGTTGTTTATCTGCTAAGGTTGAAAAGATGTTAATCAGCCGACCAATAAACACCACTTCATAGATATAGTTGTTGCTCTTTATCTTTACTTTACGCAACTGAATCACCCCCGCCATAACCTCCACACCGTCCGAAATAACTCTAGCTTCTGCTTTCTTATTGGGGTTGAAGTTGGTTTCTACGTTTAACTCGGTGGAGTCGTAGGGGTTCGATATGTTGACATCGAATATCTGACCGAATAACTTATCGTTATTGGTGTTGCTAGGACATTGAATCGTCTTGCTGTACTCGGTGCTTCTACGTTCAGGGTGTCTAACGTCAGCAATAGAGTAATTGAAGGAAAAGTCTAACTCTTCCTTAACATCCAACCTACGACCCTCAATCAGAACTTCAGCCACGTTGTCTCTTATTCCTTAGTGAGTATTCTAAATCGAAAGTGTATTGCATTAACTTGTCATTCAAAGATGTTTGCTTCTTGATACCCCGCCCGTCTATATTGACAGCTATCAGTTCGTTGTTAAGTTCCTGGTAGATTATAGGTGAAGTAAATAGGTCGTTCATCCATGTACTTTCTGACTCGGTTAAGAAGTCGGTGTTAATCGTTAGCATTTCCTGAGTCTCTACGTTGTACTCAGTACGCCCTCGGCTTGCTTTGGTGTAGTCCCACGAAGTACCGCTGAAGGTGTGGGGTTGACTTACATAACTATTCCTTGTTACCTTACTTTCTTCTTCGCTCTTTAGATTGAAATTAAAAGCATCATACCCTCCCAAGCGGTTAAGCCAATGTAAACGAACAGGAGTGTATTTACTACACTTTTGGTCAATGTTAAAGGTGATAATTTCAGACAGAATACTTGATACCCTTAGTTGTACCGTGTAGCTCGCAGCACCCACTAATATTGTAGCAGGGTTGCCTGAAGTCCACGCTGATGGGTCAGAGTTTTCTATGTCGTATGTTCCACAAGCAACATAACAGTATTCGTTATTTATCATTGAAGCACCGTCTATAACACCCGTGGAAACCTGTACACCGTCCGAATCATAACTGGCTATTGCTACACCTTTACCCGAAGCAGCACCAACGGATAAGAAATGTAAGAAAGCTGATTGATCGCTATCGATGTATCTCGTAGCAGGTGCATCACTTAGGAACTTCTTACCAACCACCGAAGTATTGTAATCCGTATAATCAAAGTCTAGCCAATCTATTTCATTTCTAACCCCGTTCCACACGCTTTTCACGTTCACAGAAAATGAAGCACCACCGACATACACGCCCCCAACTAAATCCTCTTCCTGCAAAAATAGACCATACTCCGTATGCATATTAGGCGCGTTAAAGATACCTGCATGATTCGCAGCAGGGATAGCAATGTCCGAACCTACCTGAGTTTGTAAGATTCTCGAAGGGTCGTAGTAAGCGCGGTCTGATGTTACTACTCCATTTACGTCTATTCCTTGCCGTGGGTAAACCCTTGCCGTAGAAATAGCGGGGTCGGTCGGATAGGTCGATGGTAAGACCATGACCTTGAAGCGTTGAGTGGTTGTGTAGTTGGTTGACCTGAACACATAAGGGTTGTCGTTATGTGCCAACCCATAAGCGGAGGGCTGCGAGTGTACTAGTATTCCCATGCTTTAAAATATAAAGCAAAGGTTTTTGTTTTTAGCCCGTCTGAATAGTTGAGAACGCTTCTTCTAGTACCGCTTCAGCATCTAGCATAGCAGCGTCTAGGATGTCGTTATTCAACCGTCTGATGAATTGGCTATCATCAACAACATCGGTGAAGAAGTCGTTTCCTTCTGTTCCCTTTTCGTGAATCTTGCGAGCTATGACATACGCTAATCCTTTAGGGTCTTTAAAGTCTGAATCGTTGCCGCCTTTCAGTTTGGCTTTCACGTTAGGATAGGTAAGCCATTTTACTATCGGTTCTATTGGTGGTCGCTTTCCTGGTTTGCGTCCTTCATCCACATACTCATAATAGTCGTTCATGGTTATATCGTAGCCTATCTTATTGCCACGAGTGAACATTTTATATTTGATAGACTTACTAAGCGACCCTGATGCGTGGGTGTTGCTTTCATCTAGGTTCTTACCTAGTTCCGATACTACCAAAGTAGCCGATTCGTTTAGTGCTTCTGTGACCTTCTTAAAATTCATAACGCTTCCTTGTAATATTCTTCCTTCCTATCATTGTCAAAGATACGTATTATTCCGTTCTCTAAATTACGCTTCTCATATATCTGGGTTGTCTTGTTAATCAACGCAACCATGTCCTGACCGTCCATAGGTTCAACCCATACCGTAAAGTTATTAGTGGTCAGTTTAGCAATCATTTTCTTTTCATCTGTTGACGTTCATAGATTCCCTTTGCTTTGTGGAACGATAGCCTATTTAAGAACTCTATAATATTCATGTCGTGGTAAAAGTCCCAAAGTTCGGGACGTCCGTTTGTGAGGTTGTCAACGGTGTTGAGCCATCCGTAGACTGATAGGAACGTTGCAACTTTTTCGCCTTCCGTTGTAGATGCTTCGCTGTCATCTCTAAATAACGTAGGGAACTCTTTACGGATTGCTCCCAATCCTTCAAAAAAAAATCAGTTAAAGGTTTTACAAATGTCATCGGTAAGCCTCGCATATCTTCAGCGACTTGGTTATGTTCCTTTGCATTGTAGGTCTTTTTGAACCAATCGACCCGATACGCAAAACACGCTAGAAGGTTATGAAGATTAGAATCTATCTTATCCTGGTCTGTCAGGAAGTGCTGTAAGGTTATCCATTGACCCCCGTTTATCTTGTTGGCGTTCTTCTCAAAGTAGTACTTACGTCCGTTCAGCTTGGTTCGGGTGTTTATCTTACCCTCAATCGGGTCTGATAGAAAGCCTAGTTTATTCCATAGGTTGTTATGGCTGCTTTGATTCAATAATAGAAGGTCGTCCATGTCGTGACCTGAGAACAAAGATATGATAGCACACTCTACCTCAAACTCCGTCACCTTTGGGTTAGTGGATATTTCGAGTTTCTTCTTTGATTCCTCAATCAGTTCGATATAGGATTGATATTCTCTAAGGGTCACCCCACCCCAAGATGTAGGTAGTGTTATCTTCATTCTTTATTTGCTCTATTTTTTTATTGCCTAATTAACTATTGCATTTTTTGCAACGGTTGCCATTCCTACGTCAGTACCACAGCCGTTCTTTTCGTTTCTCGTTGACTTTGTTGAGGTCGTAGTTCTCAAGGCAGTACGCTCTGAGGGCTTGTCCATCTTCGTAGATTCTTTCATGTTCCATATTTCCAGCCTCTCGGATAGCGGCTTTCCAATCATCCACCTTATAAATTCCTCGTGCGTCATCTATGTAAGGATGTATGTTCTGGGCAAATATAGGTAATCCTTTCATTCCCGCCTCTATTATCTTCAGGTTCGACTTGCATCTATTGAACCGATTATCCACTAAAGGAGCAATAGCTATATCAAAGTAGTCGTATAGTTGACCATAGTTCCAAACGTCCATCCCGTCCACATAATCAGCCCTGAATCTATCAGCTAGTTTTATCCATTGCGGGTCATCCTTAAACCCACAAATAACAGGATAGTCATCACCCCAACACCCATCAGTTAGCATCAGGTCATGGAAGTGGGTAACACCCCCCGCCCATCCTATACGGTTACCGCGTGGCTTGTCTTCTCTTGATTTCCATTGCGCTTCATTCGGGTCTATTGCATTGGGTATTACGTGCCAGTTCTTATTCAGCTTGTCGATGTAGTTGCCTAGATGTTCGTGCGTTGTCCATACTTCATCAGCGTTAATAATAGCGTCTATCCATTGACCTTTGAATACCCTCTTTTGAATGTGGGTTGCTATGTGGTTTGTGTCGAATATCCAATAATCGTCAATGTCGCATATCACGTAAACGCCTCGATTCTTCAAAGCCTTGATAAAGTCCTTCTGTTTAAAGTAGTTCCCTTCTTTTTGGTTCTGCTTACCGAATAGCGGTAACGTCCTGGAGAACACCACCACATCGAACCCCATATCTAGCAGTTCATTTGTAACCCCCTCACACATGGTTATATCGAATCCTTCCAATAAGCTGAAAGGCTTTATCAGTCGGTGGTACTCCACCCCCTGAGAGTCGGTTGTTATAAAGCCTATTTTAACCACTTGAAGCCTACTCGTTTTTCTTCCTGTTCAATAGCATCTATCTTCTTCTGATAATATTTAACGCGCTTCTCAGCTTTCTTTTTGCGGTCTATTAGTTGGGCTTTGGTTAGCTTCACCGTATCGCGTATTTACCACTTGAACTCTTTAGCTTTTCCATGCAGACATAACGTGCAGCATCTAGCAGGTGGTTCAGGTTATCCACAGGAACTCCCATCTGTTCTCCCGTCTTGTCTGTTTTCCATACATAGCCCCTCAGTTCTTTAATAAGGTTCACGCTTGAAGATGTAACAAAGATAGGAATACTCCTGAGCTTGTCAATACCTGACCGAATTGAATCAGCACCTTTCGGGCATCCTCTTATCCTGAAGCCGTGACCTCTTACCTCTGCGATTGATTTAGGTTCTGATGAGTCAGCTATCCACTCACCCGATTTAAAGCCCTGTAAACGCTCCGCTAGTTGTGGGTTAGTTAACCCCTTCTCGTATAGTAGTTCGTTCATGTAGATTGCACCCTCGAAGTAGCATACCTCAACGGCTGCTGATGGGTCGTTACTATACCCCCAATCCAACCCATAGGATTTCCACTTCCATGATTCAGGCATCTTGTCGCATTGCTTCCAGTCATCGTAAACCGCGCCCTGTAATACTCCTAGCTGACCTAAGCCGTACACCTTCCACCAGTTCTCCCAATAGGTAGAGGTCTTGGCTTTCTCCCTTGCTTCCTCTATTGCTTGGACTATCGCGGGTTCTAACGCCTCGTTATCTTTGTAAGTTAGTATCACATGGTCTGCACCGTGAGCCACTAGTTCAGTATGCGCCCAGAATGATTGAGTAGGGTTAAAATCCACGTAGATAAACTTACGGGTACGGATAGATAGTTGGTGATATGCTTGCCACGTTATATTATTGGCTTCGTTAACAAAGAGAACGTCACGCCTAGCCCCTCGCATCTTGTCGGGTTGGTCGGCTGAGAAGAACTCAATAATAGAGCCGTTCAGATTAGTCCATGTCAGGGTGCTTTTATTCCATTGGGTGTAGATGTCGTTACCTATCTCGTCCTGTATCTTTAGGAAGTCACGGATAGCCCCTCTACGGAGATGTGGGATTGATTCAGATACTACGCTTATTTCTGATAGTGGGTGATCCTTAGCGTACATGATAAGGATAGGAAGGATTGAAAAGGTCTTGCTTGAAGATGTACCGCCCTGTACTACTCGTTCCCTCGTCTTTAGCGCGCCTATCTTAGCCTGTGCTGTTGTCGCCTGGAACATCTACATCAAACGAATTGAAAGGACTCTTATCTGTCTTGAGGTCTACCTGTTGTTTGTCAGTTAACCCGTTGAGCCGTTGTGTTATGCTTGCGTTGTATTGTCCGACCATACCGCCTTCTATCTGGTCGCGCCTGATTGCTTCACGTACACGTATACAGATAACATTATATTCATCGTATCTATTGCCTGGATTGTCGAAGTAGTTTTGTATGGTCACCCCGTTCTGATGTCCGTATTCTTTAAACCCTTCTAATGTTAGAGGACGTTCTAAAGGCTTACGTTTTTCATCACCATCTTTACCGTGGTATTCAATTATATGTCGTGGGTTTGTCTTAACGTCTGAAGCATAAGCAAGAAACAACTCCCACATCTTTTCAGGTGTCTCTATGTATTTATGTTTTGCCATCGTATATAAATATAAAAACCAACTATTTGTTAATGGTAGCCTTTGACTGAGTGTAGTTGTCTGACTTACGTATGATTCTTAACGCTAATAACTCTACATCTTCTCTCATTTCTTTAGCGTCCTCATCCAGTACGATAGTTCCTTTAGACTGATAGCGCGTTTTCTTGCTGATTATCTCAATTGAAAATTCACCTTCTTTTATTTCTATTGTAGCTTTCATGGATGGCAGTATATGTTTATCGTTCCGTTCTGATACCCTTGTCTGAGTCTATAAAACTCATCAACCCCCTGACGGGTCATTACTATCTTATGCTGACTGTAAGGACTTGCGCCCGTGTCGATGTGGTCTATCTCAATATGAGGTAGAAAACAATTACGAAACCCCGCTTTCTTTGCTCTGATAGCGGCTAGTGAATCATCGAAGCCATAGATTCCAGGTTGATATAAGTAGCCTATTTTATCAAGTAGCTTGAAATTGTAAAGCTGACACGTACCCATAACATGATTCACATCCTCCAAGACGACCCACGGCATACCCTTACCGCCTGTCATTGACAAAGTAGAACGGTAGTGGCGGTTCTGATGGTCGGGTCTTTCCTCAAGGTCTTTTCTTTTCAGTCCTACGATTCCGACATCTGGCTGCATATCCACAACGTCCTCTAATTGGTCCGCCCAATTCTTACAATGTATCACCACATCATTATCCATCTTGATAACGTGTCCACCTTCGCGGAGTGCAATAGCTTTATTGATTGCTTTGGCTGTTCCTATGTTCTGACCTAGTGTGTGAATGGTAATGTATGGACTGAAGTCTTTTAATAGTCGTTTGGTCTGGTCGCATGATGCGTTATCTATCACATGGATTGAGTGCCTATCCATGTTAACAGTCTGCATAAGGCAATGTAAGGTCTTTCGGGTGTATTCTGTACGTCCGTTTTCTTCGGTATCATAGACCGCCATTGCGATAATACTCACAGCTTTGTTTTTAATAACCGTCCTATTTGCTCAATACATGGTGAACAAGTCCACTTAATAGGGAATGACCGACCGTTGACTTTCCATGACAACCTTTCAAACATTACCCTGTCATCCATTGGTACGTGTCCCGCGAACTCTTTATCTGCGAATTGGTTGATAGTATCAGCGTGTGCCTTTACCCATTCTATTTCTTCATCGTTCAGAACATTGTCGCCCATACTCTATACAGAATTTGTCTGGTAAATATAGTGAAGCCTACAAACTCCACGCCCCTAAAAACGGGTAACGATGTCAACCAATCAATTAAGAAGACGATAACAGCCACCCAAAAGCAGACACATAACTCACAGTTGAAGGGTTTTCTATCCCATCGCTTTGTGAATTGGTGGACTGATAACCCTAGTACTGCCGTTGCTATTGCTGTTAGTATCATATCTTTTCCTTAATATGTTTCTTTACTTTGTTAACGGTACTGAATACGGATGAGTAAGGAATATTAGTGACTGCTTCTACTTTACGCAAAGAACCACACTCCAGATAAGTGTAGAACATATCCCTATCATACCAATACATTTCATCTAGTAGCGTTTCTATCTGCTTGTGTCGTTTGTCGATGTTATGATTGTAATCTGAAAGCGTTTCTTCTAGGTTCTCAACGTCTTTTTCTACGATGTAATCGACTATCAGCTTCTTTCTTTTGTTGGTTATCTTGCCCGTTGTTCCTGTCTTTGATGCCATGTTCATAATCACCCTCGAAACCCAAAAGTCAAAGTACTCATTCAGCTTTTCAAGTTCTTCGGGTGACTTCTCACAGATAACTACCGCGACATCCTGGAGAAGGTCGGGGGCTTGGTTGCCCGTTAGTCTTTGCGCGAGTAACCTGAACCCCTCGTTAGTCATTAGCCTCGTGCAAAGTTTCTTCTTCACCTTGCGAATATAGCCTTTTATACCCGAAGAACCACATTACAATATCAAGTAGTATCAGTATCTTTTCTTCGCTCATGGTTATTTTATTTCAAGTTTTTTACCGTTCCATACTGCTTTCTTTCCTAGTTCGTTGATTATCCGCATCATATTTTCACGAAATGCTACATCCGTTTCGTTCATGTTGTCAATCACTCGACACGAATGCAATACAGTTGCGTGGTCTTTACCTCCTATCAACATACCTATGTGTGATAAAGCTAGTCGGTTAGGTATTATCTGATTACGTACAAGCCAACAGAATATCTGCCTTGCTTCTACTAGATACCGTTGCCGCTTCTTGCTTACGAACTCATCAACTGATATTCCGAACCTGCTTGTGAGAAATTCAATAATATCTTTTACGCCCTGTTCAGGACTGCACCCTATTAACTCCCGTCTGATTTCTTCACGCACCATTAAAACCTCCGCTTGCATAGCTTCCGAAATTAAGTGTTTCAACTCTGTCTTGTTTGCTGTTTCCATCGCTCTAGTTTTTAGTTAAAATAATTCTGTTTGTGATGTGTTTGATTTCCTTATGATTCCTAAAGCTGTTTCTAGGATGGTTCTACCTGCTTCGTAGTCTACTAGGTTACGCCCTATCTTAATCTTACTTTGACCCCCTTTGTATCTACCTAAATCTATTGAATGATATTTTTCTAAGTCTCCTATCGACCCTTTTGCAATCATATCTTTTGGTTGCGGCCGACAATTCAAATCATTAGGTATGTTAAAATTTGTCCAATATAAATGCCGTCCCCTTTTCTTCGCTTGGATTAATGGTTCGTAAAACGGTATCACATTCTCAACCACATACTTACCTTCAAAGTAATTGTCTAAGAATATAATTTCCTCATAGAGTTCCATATCTGGAAACTTTGGAGTAAACGCTTTCGTGTTTTTTTGACTGATTCTAATCGAACTATGTGTAGGGCATGGAGGTGAAGTCCAAATAAAATCAAATTCTTTGTAATGGTCAAGAAGATATTGATGGGCATCTGCTACTATTACCGTATCATTCGGGAAACGTTCTTGGTACATTCGCGCTAGTTCAGGGTCTAACTCCACGGCTGTTATCTCTAAGCCCTCGGCAACTTCGTCCCACTTGTAGCGGTTGCCTCCTAAGTAGGCGTATAGATTAAGTATCTTCATTTTAGATAACTTTCTACCGCCCTACGTTGGGGGCTTGATTGATTAGCTGTAAATCCTTTTCGTGGATTCTCTACGGGTTTTATCTTCTTTGTCGATACAAGGTAATCATAAGCACCCAAGTATGGAGCAATGAAAGCAAACTTTTCATCCTCCTTGTACCACTTCTCGACCAACTCCCACGCATCCAAAGGTGTTATAGGGTTGTGAGGTCGTTCTATTTCGTTTCGGTAATGTGGTAAGTATGCTTTCGGTTGTGAGTTCTGAACCTCATTCGATTCTTTGTAAGCCCTTAGAACAGTACCGACCACATTAACACTAAGGAACTGACCAAAGGTCGAAGGATTGACCCGTTTACCGTCCAGATATAACTTCATCGCAGCGGCATCCGTAAACGCTTCTTTTACCTGTAACCCATTCATGTAAAAGTTATCATTGATAAAGTCGTTAATCAGTTTCACTAGTGCCACCCCCTGCTCCGTGGCTGGAAATTCTTTGCACCCCACCAGTACGGGCAATGCTTTGATCGTTGATATTAGGTTGTATTGGTTCATCTCCGTATAATGTTTCGTTTATAAAATCTTTGTCTAGTTGCTCCATGAAAATACGCGCTTTTTTATCAGCTTCGCTTTCAATTTTTCCGTCACCTTTCAGGTATGGTAAAGTGTTTAATAGTGTGTTCTTCCAGTTCTTGATAGGCTTACCGTTGCCGTTCTTCCATCCGTTGACCTTCCATGATTCGTATTTCAATGATAGCTTTTGACCATCTAAATGTATGTCGTTCTCTTGTGCTTTTTGAATAGCATACTTCTGAAAGTCGTTATACGCGGGTATTTGTGTTACACTATCAGTAACACTATCAGTAACACTATCAGTAACACTATCAGCTTTTTTGGGTTTTGAAATAAAGGCTTGGGTTTTTTGGGTTTTCTTAGGTCGCCCACCCTTTGCACCGTTTTCCCTTTGTTTATCAATATAACCTTCATACTTTTTAAGGTCACGTTTTAACTGTTGCTTGATAGGTTGGAATGCAATTTTAGTTATCAGGTCATCCGTTACAGGGTTCTCGTCATTAACATAGCTGAGAATATGCTTAAACAATTCACCTGCTTTATCGTCTGGTAATTCATTTACCGTGTGGATAAGGTCGCAATAAAGAATAAATGATTTCTTACCGTTTGCCATTATTTAACGTGTTTAATTGATGTAGCCCACTCAGGAATAACAAACGCTGTAAACTCCTGACCCTTACAACAGGTGTCTTTATTCCCGTTATAGTATTTATTTTCAATTCGTTGCATCTTTAACGCATCTATAAAACTATTATTAGCAAATCCAATAGGCATACATTCACCCTTAATTTCTGCGTTCAGATCATCAACATATTTACCACTTGATTCACCACACTTACAAACCCTTTTATCATGGGTCAGGTTGAAAATGTCGCTACACTTTATACAAAGTAAAAGTTTCATAATATTAATATCATAGGGGTTGGCGTTGACGCGCCCCGCCCTTTCAGCCCTCTAAGTAGCCGTCCGTTTGTTTTAACCCCGTAATTTTTGTCTTGCATTTCTTAGAGTTTAGATGTACCGTGTCATGAGTACGCTGCAAATATACTAATTATCTGTTATCTTTTGCAGCCATTGGTTATAAATTTCAGTAGCTATTCGTGCTGTCATCACAGGTGGCACACTCATGCCGATTAGGTAATGTGGTTTGTTATCTTCAAAGTTATAATCTAAAGGATATGAGCCAATCCTGCAAAGTTCGTTCTTATTTAGAAATCGCGGCTCAGTAAAAATTACATTTGTGTCGTTCGCAATTATTGTAGGCGGTATCATTTCAGGCTTGATATAGGCCCATCCAAAATAATTATCTGGTTTACCGTATAGTCTACCGTTCGCCTCACCCAATCCCTTGTCGCTTTCCTTTCTATTGTTCCACAACTCTAGCGTTTTTCCTGTGATTGGTCTGTCAGTAAAAGACTCGTGAACATCTTTAAATAGAACACCAGTACCATAAAATTCCATTCTTAATTTTGGCGCAATCTGAAACATATCCACCTGCTCCATGAATGGGTCTGCAAGGTCATTTCGTAAGGCAATGAAGAATACCCTTTCCCTTCGTTGTGGTACACCCATTTTTGAAGCGTCTAATAAATAAGGTGCAACCCTTAATGAATATCCAGCATCTTGAAAAGCCGCGTAAATTTTACGTACATATTCCTGAGCCGCGCCCTGAATCAATCCCTTTACATTCTCGGCAACTACCACCTTTGGCTGTAACTCTTTCGCAAGGTCGATGAAGTCAAAAAACAGATTGTCTAAAACCTGTTCAGCCTGTCCTTCGCGAAATTTCTTTTCTTTTCCCCAATCCTTTTCACGGTTTCCTGCCATTGAAAAACTAGAGCAAGGTGGCGAACCGTCCAAGATGTCCAGGTTATAAAGTTCTTCGGGTAAATCCTTTCTTAATTTGAATGTTTGTATTGGCTCTAAGTAGCTATATTTTGGGTTGTGGTTTGTTTTGTAGGCTTCAATCATTTTAGGGTCTATCTCATTACACCCCAAAACGTCAAACCCTGCCAACTTGTAACCCATTGTAGAGCCTCCACCACAAGCGAAGCAACTAAAAACAGTACCTTTATCTTTGGTAAAGTTTGCATCTTTCAAAGTCCATTCGTATGGAAATCTGTGTTTATTAATCATAACCTAACTCAGTTTGGACGTTCTTCTGTTCCGTTGTTTTCCTCTGTTGGTAGGTTGAGCCTCTGAGGTGTGGATGTTCTTCTTGGACTTTCCTTCTTGCTCGCATAATACTTTCAGGGTGTGATAGTTCTTTCCGCGCTAACCTGTTCAGCATTTCGTAAGCTGTTAATAGCTTGTTTTTATTTACTTCAATCCACCAAACGCGGGCAACAAGTTTATTATAGTCATCCCGATACTTGGGGTCTGATTCCAGTAGCCGCTTGATGGTGTCGTAGTTGTTCAGGACTTTCATAGTTCTCCTATTAAACCTTTATACATGAATATCATATCTTCAAGTTCCACCGTTGAGAATTTGACCACCTGTAAAGAAGCAACGTGCATAGCATCGGCCTTTCCTGGAGACTCTTTATCTAGGTTCTGCGCGAAGATGTATTGTTGGCCCTGTTGCATAACATTACAGCCATAACACTGAGGTCGGCAGTTTTCTTCGTCCCACCTAGTAGAGTATCTTGCGCGGCTCATAAAGTGGCCGCATTGCAACTTCTTCCAATGGTTTGAACGTCCACAAGTGAAACACTCCGCAAAGCCGTCCAGGTTAGCGTTCCTTTGTCTGATGTAAAGACTGAATACTTTATCCAGTTCTTTTACTACGGTGCTTCTTTTGCGTTGTTTCATCAGAATGGCAAATCGTCCTCACCTATTGGCTCAGGTTTCGTGTTCTGTTCTTTGGTCGGTGCTTCTACATCAGTAGACTCAACCCGATACGCTTGCAACTCCGTGTAGTATTTCCCTTTCCATTCGTTCGTTCGGATGTTGAACTTTACTTCAACCGTTGCTCCCTCAGAATTATACTTCTGGAAGTTCTCAACCTTCTCTATTCCGAATATCTGAAAGCAGTAATTCTGTTCTCTACCTTCGTAGCCGTCCGAATTGGTAACGATGAAAGACACCTTTTGCCATTCGTCACCCGCTTTTGATGTTCCTGATTCTATTGGTAGAATCTTTGATAGTGTTCCGTTTACTTTGTATTCACTCATGTTAGTTTTGATTTATAGTGATTTCTGATTGTTTCCATTTTGTTCAGGTAGTAAAGATTGAAGTCTGAATAGCCCCCATCTGCTTGTTCCCAAAGCCGATATAAAACGTTCCTAAGTCTTTGGCTTGGTGACTTACTGTCTGGTATGTCGTCAATCTCAAACTTTGAATCCTTTAGCAGTTCGATTTCTTCAGGCTTTAGTTCATTGGTGCTGATTCCTATTGATACAAGTTGCCCCTGTAAAGCGAATAGGTCAGCAGCTTTCACGTTCTCCTGAGTGCCTATAACTATCTTAACCGTGCGGTCTGCTCTGGTTGATAGTCCTTCTACTTGTGCATTTAGTATCAACATTTGTAAGACCATTTAAAACCTCCAGCCGTTTGCCTTGCGCCCTTACAAACCATAACTATATTAGAACTATGTGTGTTTGTTGCTCTTTCTGCTGCTGCGATTGATTTATAATCTGATATTAGATTACCACTTAAATCGTATTGGTGAACAGACACGTGTTTATCTAAAGAGATGTTGTTTTTTCTCTCGTATCTATGCCTGTCAACATTCTCTTGGTAGGTTACTATTTGGAGGTTGCCGAACGTGTATGGTTTTGAATTATCTAATCTATCAAACGAAGGTTTTAAAGCCTTAATAAAACCATTATTTGACCACGTTTTATAAATACTATGAAATTCATTCTTTAATTCAGCCCACAGAAACAGCCCTTTTGCGTTGTACATTGGAGGAAGATGTCCTCTCCGTTTAGATGATTGTTTTTGATGGTGGTAGCTTTCTTTAACTACCCCGAATTTAGATCGTCTATAATCTAGTTGATATTCAGTATTCATTTCTTAATTCTTAAATCGGTTCGTATTTCTTCCTCTCTTTTCGTGCGTTCCTGGATTGCTTCAATCATTTCTTTGTGCTTTGCTTTCCACTTTTTATCACGCTTGTAAACAGTCTTGGCATCTTCGCCCTTTATCCTTACAACCTCCACCCGTTTCACTTCAAAGATTTCTTTATATTCTTCAGGCAATGATTCCCAATGTTCTTCGGATGTCTCAGCTTGTATTCTGATTTCCATGAAGTCGGATTTAGATAGTCCCATCACGCTAATACTTCATCCATTAATTTGTCCTCGTTGTCTTTAGAAATAGCGTACTTCTTTTTAATGTCTGACATCTTGCCACCTTCTACTAAGAACTTAGTAGCACCCTCCCACTTATCACTCTTTGGTGATAGTATAGGTAGCTCAACCTTTGCGCGTACTATTCGTTGCTTTACCGTTTCGCCTTGCGCGTCCGTGTCCTTATCTGTAACGATGCCAAGCATAGAAGAAAGTTGGTATCTTCTCATGTAGGTTATAGCAGAACCAAGCACCTGAAAGGCGTTCATCTTTGCGAGTGAAACATCTTGCGGAATATCAGCACATCCTTCTATCGTTTCACCGCTTTCAATGTGAAATATGGTTGTGCAAACTTGCTTTCCTTGTAGCGGTTGAGTGTAACCCAATCCATGCTTTTTCAGTAGCGGGTCAATCACATCTTTGATTGTTGGGAGGTCTGCATAAGAATATCCATACCCTTCTGTTTCTTTGTGAATTACTGGGCATTCCTGTTGAAATGCTGCGAGTGCTTTGTATAAGTTTTTCATCGTTCTTTTGTTTTCTAAGTTACTGAAATTTAATCGATTGTGGCGACTTTGTGCCGTAATATTTCCGTGATTCTTTTGTCGTTTCCTAAGCCCGCAAGTTCTATGTACTTCATCGCTGAACGTAGTTGGTCGCGTGTCTTGCAGGACTTTATCACTCGGATTGTTCGCTCTCGGTGTTTCATTTTAGGTTCTTATAAGATTCACAATTAATACAAACTACTTCTACATCGTGACCGTTTACATTTTCCTCAGTTATTCCTTCGCCAAAACAATTATCACACACATACTCACAATGCTCTTTGCAGTCGGTACATATTCCCATTTCTTCGCTTTCAAGAATCGGCTGCGCGTTGCAGCAGTCTGATACTTTATCTATTGCATACTTCATTTGCTGTTCTTTTAATTGTTTAATTGCCTTGTCCATTGTGTCGTAAATTTGCTTGATTCCTTTGTCCATGTTATCCCAAGTGTCTTTCATTTTCTGAACTCGTTAAAGATTGGTGAAATGATTTCCATCGTAGTGGCTTTCCTATCGACCTTGTCTTCTTCGCTTGCTATCGCAGCGGCTTCCATTAATGCGTCCGATGTGTCAGCGTCCATTAGAGTGGAGTAGAAGTCTGTCGGGTCATCGCCTAGATACTCTATTGAGTCGATGTCGAATTGGTGTCCATCCGTGTCACCCGTTACTTCTAAAAGGTGTCCTTTGAATTTGAATCTTACTGTTGTCATGATTTCTGTTTTTGATTTATGTAGTTGGTTATCGTTTCTATTGTCCTTTGAGTTGAGCCTTCCTCGTTAATGAATCTGTAAAAGGTTCGGCTACTCAGCCCTGTTTCCTTTATCAGTTCGGTGGCTTTTATCCCCTTGTCCTTCATTTCTGAAAGTACATCGTAGGGCTTGGGTGTGTTTAGGTGTAGGGTCATTTTTCGTGTGTTTTTTATAGCCGCAAAGACTACCCCCATAAGAGGTAGTCAACATCTTCCATTGAATCGCCAAGCGCGTTAAATATCGCTGTATTATATTCAGCGTCTGGTCTAAAATCCTTTTCTGGTCTTGCTCTTTCGATGTTAAAAGACTCGTTTAATTTGCTTCCGATTCTTCTTAGTAGGTCTTGCTTGTTCATTTTTTCTAGTTGTTTCGTTTTTCGTTACATCAAACATACAACTATTTTACCTATGTAAAACATTTAATGCAAAATAATTCAGGGTTAAGCACTAGTTTATAACGATTCTAAATAAGGTTAGCGTATTTTACCCTTGATAATCTTCAAGTTATCAACTTCAAAGCCACCATCTTCGAACACTTGGATATAAGCGAAGCCGTAGTTCCACTTATTGATAGGCATGTACTGAGGGTGCATCTCACAAAGGCAGCCCGTTGACCATGTAGTAACCACCTTTCCTTCCAGATTGTTCTCAGAGTGTTCGCTTGTCTGGTGGTTGTGTCCACAAATAACCGATGCTTTGGCTCTCATGTAGTAACCCCTCGCAGGGTTTACTGGACTAAAGACAGACCGCCCAAACTCGTGACCGTGTAAGATGTTCAGCTTTCCCGCCTTTATTATTCGTTTGTCCTGAATGAAATCACAACCTAGTTCACCCATCTTTAGAAGTACGTCTAAGGTGAATTGACTTGTTCCTAGTAGTTCAGGTGCTTTGGTTCTTAGATACGCCTCATAGCGTTCTTCATGGTTGCCAAGTTTAAAGTAGAAAGGTACTCCAGGAAACTCATCCCTAAACACTTGTAAAAGTTGTCTGCATGATTCTAATTCCTCCGCGAACTTTCTTTTTCTTGGGTCTTTTTCGTAACGGCTCAGAGCATAGCAGTCCAATGTGTCACCATTGAACACAATAGCGTTAACGTTCTTTTCTTTACCGTACTCAATAGCCTTTGTTATCGCTTGGATGTTATGATAGGGAACGTGAATATCCGAAAGAAGCAATATACGTGTAGCTGCTTTAGGTAATATGTAAGCATCCCATTCATCTTCGTCCGTATCTGGTAATCCGAAAGGGTTAGGAACTCCCAACGCTTTTGCCAGTTCAGCCTTTTCAGTCTTATGCGTTGCGCGTTGTCTTTGCCTTGTCCCTTTTTGTCCTCTGTAATATCGAACCGACCCCCGAACTTCCTCAACGTCCTTAAACACTTCTTTATTATCCTTGTAAATCAACCGCGCAAGAGTCAAAGAAGGAAGCTCACCCCATTCAGGATGCTCAAGATACTCGGTGACTATTTCGCCCTTTATCGTTTTAATCATCTCAATAAAAGATTAACAATTAACACCGATTCACCTACCGCAACAGCCCCTAATCCGATGTTGATTAGTACATTCTTCAGTTTATCCTTTTTCTTTTGTTTCTTATGGTCGGTGATTATCTGCTCTAAATTGTCAGCTATCTCAACTTGTTCTTTTTGTTTCTTGCGTTCTAAGGTCATTTGGATATTCAGGTATGTGATTATACTATCTTTGCGAGAAAGTTGTTTAGACGCAATGTTATTAGTGCTCTCAAGACTTCTAATGTAAGAAAAGGAAAAGAGGATAGTAGAGAACTGCTCAGGAGTGATCGTGACGAAAGTATCGCCCTCTAATACTATCAATTCTGGCGATCGAACCTGTGAAAAAACTTGCTTGCTCAATGAAAGGCAAACGCTCAACGCTATCAATAATGTGAATGGTCTGCTGGTGAATACGCGCTTTCTTCCTGGATAGCTTTTCATTTTCAAAGATCAAATGTACCACTTTTTCGTTAATCGTTGTTATGCTATCATTCAGGGTTTCAATGTTTTGCTCATGTACCTCATTCAAAGCTCGTTCAGCTATTCCTGCTTTGTCGTCTTGGTCGTAGTAAAGCCACCCAAGCACCACGCAAAGAACGCAAAGGATAGCGATTATGATTATTAGTATTTTCCTTTCGCCTGTCATTGCGTAACTTCCAATACAAACCCCAAAGGCGCAACATCCATCAGAGCGTTAAAGGTTTTCTTACTCGAAGTAATATCTCGGATTCCGTCACCGTCTATATCGGTGTGATTCTTACCTACTAGAATACACCCCCTGATGTCGGGGTGTCCTGTTCTTGGGTTAACAGAACCCGCGTAATTCCCCCAATGGATCAGGATTAAAGACCTCGTTATAACATCCGTTACGTGTAAATGATTGCCGTACTTCTCAGAGAATCTAGGTATCACATCATAGTGACCTTCAGGAATACATGAAATATTCCTTTCGTTATCACGCCACGGAAGTTCTAAGGTCTTACATACAAACTCCAAAACCCCCGTATCTTCGTTGAAAATCTCAAGGTCACCTTCAGTCTGTTGACTGAAGTATCGTCTGCAAAGAACAGCCCTCATCCTTTCAATTTAAACCAAGCAAGGAAACCCGCCCAAGCCAATTGTAAACCCACGAAGATTCCTATCGCTTTCTGTTTTGTCTTTCTATCTTCTGCGATATACTTAGCGTGACATTCAACCTTATGCACAAGTCCTTTCTGACCCATTGCTTTGTTCCCTATTAACGCGCTTTTTATTTCGCGTACATCATCCCTCAGTTCGTTCAGTTGCTTCTCCATGTGGTTTCTCAAATGCTGTAATTCCTAACATACCCGCAGAAGCGTAGATAAGTGCAGAAGCTACATTTTCATTTATATTATATTTATCTAATCCATCAAAGACAAACGCAACCAGGACAACCCCCAAAATGGCAGTTCCAACTATTCGCTTTGGGCTTGGTTTTCCTTGCTTGTCTTTAAATGCTTTCATCCTAACATTTCCAATGCGTAAACACGCGGGCTTTGTCCGTCAGCATTCATTTCATCTAGTTCTGAATCTATTGCTGTTTCAAATAGGTTATAAAGCCCTGTTCCCCCGTTGGTTTCATATTCAAATATCACATCCCGATGGTCGAAGAAGAACCGCTTTACAAAATTACCAAGCCCGAACTCTGTTGCAGCCAAAATAAGACCCTCAACAATTTCTTTTCTTGCTTGTGATTCTGCAACTCCGTCGCCATCTTTAATTAAATGCCAACCAGTTTCATCTTCTGCCCATTCCCACCAATACTGCGTACCAGTATCACAACCATTTTCAACTGCCTTTTCAGACGACAAACGTTTACACTCTTCTTCTGTATTTGGTGTTGGATAAACTTTCATAGGTCGTAAAGTGACATTAATATATTCTCCATTTGGACATTTCGCTCTTCCGCTTCTGAAATATGACAAAAGAATGGTGCTGATTTAGTTGCGTTACCGCCTGAACTATCAGTAAAATAATGCAATGTACTATTTGCTTTTGCAGTGAATGCAGCCGCAGAACCAGCGAAAGCTGTAAGCGGTTGGTCAACACCATTAACAGAAATGGACGGATCGCCAGTTTTAATTTCTGAAGTAAGTAAATGTTTAACAGCACTAGAATGACTGTTGGTGTATAAAGAATTAGTACCATCGTATACGGCTATCGTGTTCGCGCTAATATATCCTGCTGATACGTTTCTGACATCGCCTGTAGACCCTAAAATCCTAGCATTTGCCGCGCCATCTGTTACCGTTTTAAATACTACATACTCAGAACTCGTTTCGTTTAGCGAATATCCACTTGTAAAAGTTACACTCCATCGGCTGCTATCAGAATTTAGATAGCCCTGCAAAAATCGCTCGTTGCCTAATAATTGAAGGTGAGGTTGTAGGTTAGCCGTTGATTGATGTATGTCTCCGTTTGAAACTTGATTATAAACTTTCACAACTTGGTAGTAACTTGTGCCTACAAATGTTTCGATTGCGGCTTCGTCAATAACCGAATTTGAAAAACCTATGTCCGTTTCTGTTGAATCCGAAGAACGCCTTATTCTTACGCAATCCCCCGCATAACTATCCACCAATTTAAAGAATGAAAATACGCCCTTGCCATCCGTTAGCGGTATGTCAATAGTAGTGGTAATGCTTACGCTGTTTTCCGTATTATCACTTCCATCCGTACACGTTACAATAATGTCGTTTGTGCCGATATTGTTGGCGTTCCAAGAATAAGTATTTCCTGCTTGTGTAACCTCTTGATAGTTTCCGTTTTTATCTGGTAAAAGGAAAGTGTAACTCGTTGGGGTTATTTCTGTTGGCGTGGCGGTTATTAGAATCGAATCATAATAGTCGGGGGTTGAATCGTCAACGCTAACTGATAATGATGGTGCTGATGGTGTTGAACAAGTGAACATAAACCCACTAGCGACGGGAATGTAATCAGCAAGCAAGGTAGTCGCACCATCTGAATCGAGTGCTTTGCCTTGTGCTAGTGTTAAAGTGTCTTCTGCCTTTACCGTATCAGTCCAAGTGGGCGTAGCGTTGTTTCTTACATTTGCATCTGCAATTACAGAAGGATTAGCGTCTGTCCCTACATCTGCTCCAGCAGTATCGTGTATCTCTTGGTTATGCGTTCCTTCCGCCACGGTGGGGTCTGATATATCAACACCATTAACTTCATTTATGCTATCTGAAATAACTGAAGGGTTTGCATCCGTGCCAACGTCAGCACCTGCTGAGTCATGGATCTCCTGATTCCATGTTCCACCACTTGCAACCGTGCCGACATTCGTTCCATTTACCTGAGTAGTTGCGTCTGCACAAGTACTACAAAGAGCAGCGGTAAGACACGCCTCTTGCGCGTCTGTCAATCTTGCGAAAACGGTAGCGTCACAGAAGTCGTAAAGGGTCAGCCCGTCAACACTTGGAGGAATCGCAGCACCGCTTTCGGGTATCCAACATTTATTATGTTCATAGAACTGATTGAGCCGCATCACGCAAGTGTTACCCGCTACTCGGTCATTCCATGTCTCAGTAAAAGGTGCTAATAAGGCTGATTTATCTACCGTGTACTCTTGCGCGTGTTGCTGTTGGAAGTAGTTAATGAAATCAAGTAGAATAAGCTGAGTATCGCTAAGTATCTCTTGTTCTGAATATTCAGTATCATCACCTTCTTCACCTGTGATTACACGGTCAGCTACAATTATCTGAATGTTTGAAGTTAGATACCCTTCGTTGATTTCCGTGTTCTCATGGAACACCCATAATAGCGGATAATTACGTTCCTTTGCCTGGAGTTCTGCTATCGTTCCTACCCCGCTTTCCTGTATTTGGCTGTGAGCCGTGGCTAGGTCGGTTATCTGGTCTATTATTTGGTTTAGAGTTAGCAAGGTAGCGTTTCAGTTTTTCTTCGTTTCGTTTGCTCATCCTTCATAATAACATGGTGGCTCACTATTGCCTAAATAAAAAGAGGTGACAAAATTGTCCTTCGATGGATGGATAACATCCTGACCCGAACTAGGATTCTGATACTCATCAAAAGAACTCGCGTTCTCACATAGATAATCTATCATCCGTTGACGGTAAAAGGCTGCTTTATTCCGTTCATCTTCGACAAGTCTGTCAACGCTTGATGTAGAAGCAGGTTGTGAATGTTCTGAATCTTGGGTCTGAAGCCCTTTGTTTGTTATCTTGTAGTGAGCCATCGGTAGACACTCAGCTACTACGTAGTGTTTTAAACATACTTGAACATAACTATCCACTAAGGTCTTATAAACACCCGCCAAAGTCGAAGCCTCAATCTCGTCTTTTACTTTATTGTAAAGCGTTGAGCCTAAAGCTATCTGTATTTCAGAATCTTGCACCCAAAGAATAGCCTCGCGGATATATTTCACATCCACGTTCTTAGATACTTGGGTGTTATCCTTTAGAAATGTCTCCGATATAAATAATACACTAGCCATTTTTAACTATTATCTGTTCCCAAGTGTGTCTACAATGTGGAGAAATAACCCCACCACCGCGATTCCAAAAGCCCCCACCCCTTAACCATACGTTACGCTTATTCTGCATTCCGATGGTTTGTATTTCTTCGTTTGTCCACGTTTTCCCCGCGTTGCTTTGACCAACTAGATTCCTGCAAAAATCACGGGTCGTTTTAATCACCGTTGAACCGCTTGCTTCTGCTCTTTTAATGTAGCTGTATTTTATCTTTAAAGTGACCTCTAATGGTTCAGCCGTTTCAAGTGCTTTGCTTCCTTTAGAAGTAACCTCTGATACTTTCTGAGTGGTGTCTATTACTTGTTCAGTTCCGACCTTCAGATAGTCTAAAGCTGCCAAGTTCCTGACCGATTCCATTACTTCATCTACCGTGCTTTCTAGCATCTCAGCAACAGCGTCCCACCTTAGCGCGGGGTTCTCTTTTAATATCTCCAGAACAGCCATATCAAACGCCTCAGAACCGAATCCGAAACGCCTTAAAATATCTTCACTTTTATCGGCTTGTTCATTACTTGTGAAATCAACTTGTCGCCTGTAAATTATATCTTCAGGGTCGATGGTTTCTCCACAACTTGCGAAGGCTTCACATACATTGAACTCTGAATTTTTAGCATCGTCTTCCATCTGCACCGCTTCGAGTTTTGGTAAAGGGTCTAACCCTACCGCTTCGCGAATTTCATCGGTGGTCATTACAGATACTTTAGTCTGCTCTGAGTACTCTACTCCAATTGGTTCGGTGTCTATAATATCAAGACGTTCCTCAAAGCCTTGTACGCTTGCGAGTCCATTGAACACCCGTAAAACTTCGTCTTGTCTGTTGTTTACGTAGGTGTTCTGGAATAGTTCGTAAGCATCACGTAACTGATTACGGGTTGAAAAGATTCCTTCCTCTTTTACTCCGAACAATTCCCCAGAAGTAACCCGATGTCCTGAAAAGATATTCTGCTGAGTGGTCTTTTCTAGTATCTGATAACGGTCTGCGAAGTCGTTTCCATCCAAGTTAATGACCTCCGCGCCCTGTTCCCTTGAGTCGTTAAAGTTCAAGATAAAGCTATTCGCGTTATCTGTTCCTGTGAATTTAGCTTTTAACTTTCGTTCAATCGCGCCTTGTTCTTCTTCGGGTGGTTGCCCGTTGAAGAAGTTTATCATCTTACCCGCTTGAAAATTGTTCTTTATTTCATTAAGTTGGTAGTTTGCTATTTCTCTATCAACTTCGATGTAAGGAATACAACCCAAATACCCAGGCAAAGGGTAAACGTGCGCCTGTGGATGGTAGTCTTTAACGTATAACAGTTGTTTTCCGTGGGGTCTGCTCCAATCAAAAGCACTTATCACCTCAGTCTCAGGATTTGACTTGCTCCAATCTTCAGAATAGAAATAGAAATCACCTTCTTTTGCTTTGCGGTATTGCTTAAATTCCGCATGATGGATAGCCGCTATCTTCTCATTTGTTTGATTGTAGATTATCTCTAAAGCAAACCCGTTATAGATTTCGTAATCTAACACACACTTCGCGAGAAGGTCGTTTAATGTTTCGTTTGAATTAGGTGACTTGATAAATTTATTCAGATTCGCTAGCTGCTCGGTGTTAAGCCCTTCCTCGTTTACTTTGAACCCACTTCCTACAATGTAATCAGTCTTACCGTTTACGATCGCGTGATGTTTTGAACTGGAATTGAAAAGGTCTAAAAGGTAATCACCGTAGCGATTCTTGTACTTTCCTTTCGAGCCGTAGAGTATCCAATCCTTTGACCGTTCCTCCTTAAATTCGGGGACTTTGTGGTCATTCAGTTTTATTACAAAAGTCTTATCCTTCATAGACTACGTATTCAGGGTTGTTACTATACTCTGTTGGGCTTGTAGTTGTGCCTGTAACGATACACATTCCACTTTCTAAAGCGGTCAAACCTGAAGGGTCAATGTTAGATGAAGATGAATTAGCGAAGATAACATACCTCAATTCACCTTCTTTTAATAGCACCTCACCATCCGCAGCCGTGGGGCTTGCTTGCTCGGTTATCTCGAATTGATTGTATCTATCCTGAAAAGAACTCGTGTCCTGTTGGATGCAGTAGTCTTTTTCCATCGTGGTCAAGTGTTGAAATTCAAATAGATAATGTGAAGCCGTACCCTTCTCGGTGAGGGTTACAGTTACATCATTAGCCGTTGACTTCGTTATACGTATCATACACTCGCTACAAGCACCTCTAAATCACAGGCAGCGGTATCAGACTTTGCGCTGATGTTATCCATCTGACTGAACGTTGATGAAGCTCCACCCGTTGCGTGGACTTCTAGGTCATCGTTACACATTAGATATGATTGCCCCGCTTCCAACTTCACGAAGAAAGTATCCGAACCCGTATCACTCACCCCGATGGTCACGAAGTTAGTATCGTCCTTATTCGTTATCCGAATATATCTGAGGTCGGTGTTTAAAAATATTCCTTGTCCCGTTGCTGATCCGAAGCCTAGAATATCTACCTCAGAAGTATCTACTGTTACGATCTGATTATAGACCTCGTTAACACTTGATACCGTAAAGGTATGAGTAGAACCCCTGTCAGAACCAGCCAACGTGATTGACTCGGTTATGGTTGAAGTGAATGTAGCCGCTGTTACTGTTGATGCCATGTTTTATATCTTATGCCTTTAAATATAAATTCCGTGAAATTGTTTTAAAAAAGAAAGGGGTCACTAAATAGCAACCCCCTTCCCGAACGATAAACAGAAATATCTTAGTTTGTTATTGACGCAAGGTCACCGCTTGAAACGTTAACGTGTGGGTTAGGTTCTAATCCTGTGAAGGTCATAGTGTACCCGTTCAAATCCGCTGCTGCTACGCCACTTCCAGCGGTAGCCGCTGATAGGTCTAGCCCGTTAGTTACTCCGATTGCCCAATATTGCGGAGTCGCTTCTCTAGTTTCCACGATTGCCACAACTCTATTCTTAGCAAGTAGTTGCATTTCGTTCCGCTTGGCTACGTCCAACTTTGAAAGGATGAACATAATAGCGGGGACATAGTATAGAGTTCCTTTGTTGCTTCCAGGTGTCGGGTCATCGTTAAATGAACTTTCCTCCTTGTCCAACTCGTACTTATAAAATACCGTCGAAGCAGTTCCGAAGGTTACCGCGCCTGTTGAATAAGCGGGAGTTAGTGTGTCCCATTGTGCAAGAGTCGCAAACCTAACCGACTTAATACCACCGATCGCTTCTTTGCAATCGAGTGAAAATCCTTGTGTTAATACACACGCCATCGAATAGGGTTTTAAATGTTAAAGTATAATGTTTGCAATCTCTCCAGGGAAACGTACCTGAGTACCTACCTTAAATTCACACTTCATTCTAACGGTGTCATTATCTTGCGAGTACCAGACGTTAAGGTTAGTCTCGTCTCCAATTCCGTCAACTCCGATGAACATATTGCTAGTTTTTCCAGCGTAAGCGTCACCCGTTCCTGTGAGTCCTTGTACTGGAACTACACTCATGTTGTTTCCTGGGAATGTCAAACCTTGTGAAAGGTCTGCTGCTGGGTCTGCTCCTCCGAGTCCTGAGTTAATCAAAGAACCGTAAGTAGAACCACCATTTATAAGTGCTGAAACTAAAGCCGCGTAGGCATCATATCCAATGAAGGACGTAATATCAGAACCGCTTATCCCGTTATTGGAAAGTGCTGTATAAAGTCTGTGCTGTGCTTCAAGTGCCTGAGAATGGAGGTTAATGTCCGTTAGAGCAGTACCAGAGTAGATTGAAGTTGTATTAGCGTCAATCCCGCCCGAACCTATTGTGTCAATAAATCCGTTGAAGAACTGATTGTTACCTGTTCCTGTTGATGTGTCACCTTGCCATATACTAACGTCTACCGCTGCTGCGATTTCATTAGTAACGTTTTCAAGGATCATAGCCCAAACATCAGATGGTTCTACTGAATCATAATAAGCACCCGCCCGAATCTGTGAGCTTAGGTAAATTGACTCCAAGTCTTTAGGACACCATTCCATATCTACCTTAACTTTTCCAGGAGATAAAGTTCTCTGTGAAAAAGTAGACGTTCCTGAAGCGTTGAATCCGCAGCTTCCTCCCGTCTGGAAAAAGATCGTATTCGCAACGTTTGGTAATTTTACATCACCCTTAACTCCAGGCATTACGGTAGCGTGCTGCATCATCTTAGCACCTAGTACAACCGCTGCACCTAAGTCGGGCTTATTCTCTTCTACGTAGGCATCTAAACCTGTTACATCAAAAGCCATGTTTTATTTTTTAAATATTATTTTTCTTGCGAGTGCCGTTAGGTCGACATCGTTAGTTTTCTTATTAGCGAAAGGATTATTAAGCGTTTTCTTTGGTTTATCGCTTGGTGTTTCTGCAAACTTCTCCACGATCTCAACCACCAATGCAAGCCCCTCTTTCAGTTCCTTGTTTTCCTTTGTCAATTCGTCCACCGTTTCAACAGTCGCAAATCGTAGCTTCTCAATCTTCTCGGTGATTGCTACGTTCAATTTATTGATTATCTGCTTTTGTAGTTTCTCCAAATCAAAAGCGGGGGCTTCTGGTGTTGGTTCTAGTTCGTCAACCTCGTTCATTTCCTCAGGTGCCTCTTCACCTTCAACCGCTTGAACTTCGACAATAACACCGCCCTCAACTGTGATTAATGTACCGTCTTCTAGTTCTAGGTTTCCATCAGCGGGTGCAGTTAGTTCACCATCCTCACCGATAACTTCAACCTGCGCGCCTACTTCTACATTAGGTGTAATTCTTAGCACCGTACCGTCAGCCGATTTTACATCTTCTGCTTTTACTTCCTCAACCTCTTCAAACTTCAATAGCTTTTTGATTCCAGGGAGGTTCTTTTGTACGAGTTCTTTAATATCCATAGTAAGGGCTTATGTCTTTAAATATAAAAAGGGTCGGGGTGTTTGAAAAAATATTACTTTAGCTACATGGAAAACGATAAAGACCCTATGCAGATACTCGTCTACGGTGCTTGCGCCCTGAGTGGTGCGCTTGTTGCTACGGTAATTTTTCTAGCTTTCGGATAGTACGCGGATAACCTCGTCTATTAGTTGCTTGTCTAAGTTCTTAGTAGCTTGGTCAATGAAGATTCCTTCTATTGAGAAGCCTTTAAAAGTTCCGTCCTTTACTTTCTCCCACACATCATCGTTTTCTATTTTCATGGAAACAAACCACGAACCATTGGGCATCTTATCGAATCCTTCAGGTGTTCTTTTGCGGTCGTCAATTATAAAACTTTCAAAGATATAAACACCTTCGGTCAGTTCTTCGTGCATCAGATTAACCGCGCTTGATGGTTGAGATTTAAAGAACTTGTGTACTATCTTCTCAATTGTCTCAGGAGAAAATTTAACGTAGAAAGGTTTACCGCTTTCATCCTGTCTGTAAATAGGAAGGTTAGAAACCATTGCTGCACCGCTTACTACCCTCTTTTCCTTGTCCTGAACTTTGAACCTTTGCGGCTTATTGAAAGCCATCCACTCTCTTTCGATTGCGGGGGTGTCTACAAGTGCGATAAATTCCACGCCCGTTTCTTCGTTCTCATCTATCGTTAAGTTTATAAGTGGTAACTG
>Ga0080013_1000721_pt2 | contig 31084 bp, 53 predicted proteins | sample ETNvirenome_6_85_FD_69236 | JGI IMG/M metagenome (GOLD analysis project Ga0080013, IMG submission 69236) | Marine viral communities from the Pacific Ocean - ETNP_6_85 (SPADES assembly) (version 2) | ecosystem: Environmental > Aquatic > Marine > Oceanic | place: Pacific Ocean | collected 2013-06-19 | reverse complement strand
TACAGTTTAAACATTTTTTTTAAGTGGAAAAGATCTTAAAGCTACTTTTCCTTGCCCCACTTTGGTGGAAACAACGGACATTTACTTTCTTTCAATACTAGTTTTGCACTACTGCAATTACATTTTCTACATCTTGCGATCTTTGTCTTTCCAAGCTCCTGCCACCACTCGCATCCACGACATATTGAAAGTCTATTATTCCAAACAGTCCTGGAAACCGCAAGGCTACCTGGTTGCCATTTCATATTTTAGAGAAAATATTTTTAATTAACTAGTAGGGTCTGGATCGTAATCCACCCAAGTGTTAGTCCAGACATGATCACCTGGAGATCCTCCACCATCAACATGAGCCCTAAACGATGTAAGGTACGCCGCATCATGCTCAGCGATAGCTGTTTCTATCTGAGTTTTTCTTGTTTCACCCCAATCCAATAAATTTTGAACAGTTGTGGTTCCGTGAACAACATCGTTGACTGAATCTAAATTTACATTTCCAGTCATATTGCCTTCTCCATCGCATTTTTGTACTTCATTATGACCCTGTAGCGTATTCCATATCATATAATGAATTGAATCTGCTCCACTATGAGGAAGATCAGGCATTCCGTTTCCTCTGTCTTCCCATTTAATGTTTAGATCGTCATCTACTAGGATATAATCTTCATTTGATATTGTTATTTGTGTCGCCATTTTTACTCCTAGTGTTTTATGATGTAGTTAACCACCACGTACGGTGAAAAAGCATTTGTTCCCGAAGCGGTTACCGCTCCTGTTAAGGAAGCTGTAGTTGTTATAGCCCCCGTCAATGTACCAGACAAGGTATGAGAATGGGTATGTCCCGTTCCGGATCCTGTAGATCCTGTATTTCCAGTTCCAGCAACCCTACACTCTTGGCAAGCAGCCTGAGGATTGCCTGAAGATCCTGTTGAATGACTGTGACTAGCCAGTTGAGCCGTGGAAAGTGAGGTATTGGAAATGGCTCCCGTCACTGATACGGCAAGAGTGTCCGTGCTTGTCGCAGATACCGCTTGGTTGTCCGTCACGGACACCGTCACGGTGTTCGCGCCTCCCGTTCCAGCCATATTATAAGTAGATCCGTCATATCCTTGAGGCATCTTGCCTTGAAGATCGGGAACATTGAAAGTCGTTGATCCGTTTCCAGCTCCATAGGTTGAGGCAATTATGGCGAAGAGATCAGCGTAAGTGGTTCTTGAAATAGCCGTCCCGTCGCATAGTACATAGCCAGCAGGGGCTGTTGATTTGCCCCAAGGCTTGATTGCGCCTACTTCGCTTCTATTTGTTAAATCTTGTAAGTTAGCCATTAGTCGTTATATTTCAACCTCCACCCTTGTGTGCCATCATAATATACCAGAGAAATTCCAGCATTGTTAGTAGAAATGGTAAGATCAGACGCCGCGCCTTGAATAGGCTCCCCGCCTTGCCCAACCGTAATATTATTAGTGGCCGCATTTCCATCTCCGTCAACAATTTTAACTTGATTTCCAATTGAAGGGGACGATGGTAAAGTTATAGTAATGGCTCCGCTTGAGCAATCACAAAATATATTATCACCATCTGAAGCTGTATAAGGGGAATCAGAATTTGTTTTTGCCACCCATGACTCTCCTAATCCAGCTAAACTGAATACATCATACCAGTTTGTTCCGTCCGTTGCGACAATACGCATTTTTCCGTTGACCACGGTCATCGTATTTCCAGCAGCTCCCAAACGTAAAGTTAAATTATAACCACCGCCGGTGTTATTATAAATCATGTAAGTTTTTTGAGTCGCAGGGAATTGAACGACACGAGCAGCCGTCAGAGTCCCGGAAAGAATAAGGGTATTCTGCCGTGCTTCATTATTAGCCTGTGTTTGAGGGCCATCGGTATTGGTAAGAGTCGTATCCGCATCCGTCAATGTCTTGGCGTAAACGCCTGCAATGGCGAATTCAAAAACTTGGGAAAAGTTAGTGTTGGTAATGGTTCCCCAGGTTCCTGAATTTTCTCCTGTAACTTGTAATTCTGTTCTTAATCCTGTCGAGTATGTTGAGGGCATAGCTTGTTATTTAACACCTTTTATTAATAAATGAAAACATTTTATGCAGCCAAGGATACATTTTTCCAATCCGCAGTTTGACTGTCGTCTACGATGGACCAATTGGTTATTCTTAAACTACCCACTGAGGAAGTCAACTGATTTCCAGTTACGCTTACAGCGGCCCCCCCACTGGTACCTTCCTGTCCGAGGCTCACCGTGGCGCTCACGCCCGTGAGAGTATAAATGGTCTCCTGGGTGAGATCCCCGGCTGATGCCGTTGCCTCCACCCCTGTAGGCTGTGCCAGGGCCGGAGCCGTAGCGTCACCCACTGAAGCCGTCATGGCTTGGCCAGTGGTCACCGCATCAATGAAAATGTTTATAGTAACATCCTCAACGGTAGCGGTAACCGCGTGCTCAGGAGAAGCAACAATAGTAATATTGTTATCCCCTGAAACTGAATAAGTTCCAATAGTCCAGGTAGCAACCTGGGAATCTGGAGTTTGATTAGCGTCTCCTGTAACAGAGGCTACATCTTCTGTGCTTGCTGTAGCAGATTGACCTGTAACGCTTTGTGTAATTCCAACAGCGCCCCATTGCTGGTCGCCCCAGCCGATAGCCGCGCCGGTATTAATATCAGTATCACGGTTCCAGCCCGTAGTCCTGGTTCCGGTTTCAGTTGTGTCCCCTAAACTTGCAGTTAATTCTTCTTCGTCAGTTAGCGTGACAGAAATAATTTGAGATGTGGATAAGATGGCGTCATCTGTGGACGCAGTTGCGTATTGTCCATCAGGAACAACAAGTGCAATACCGGCTGCCGTAGCATCCCCCGCCGTGGCAGTGGAATACTGTCCGGTGACAACAATAAATTGATCAGTGGAAACGCTTGAACCAGTACCTACAGTAGCTGTGGCGCTTTGACCTGTGACATTAATAGGCGCATATTCACTCCACGCACCTGAGCCCCACGTTTCACGTCCCCAGCCTTGAATACTGGCCATCTAAGCCTCCTTTACTAGGCTATTCTTAAGATAGCACTATCGTCTTCAGCATCAGGAAATGAAATTGTGAAAGTTCCAGCAGTGGAAGATTTAACTCCACCAAAATCTAATACACACACTGCAGCATTGGTCGTTAAACCTGTTACAGTTGAGTTATTGTAAATTACCGCAGCTTGAGCTGATATCGTTGCCGAGGTAAAAGACACGTCCGCAAAATCGACAATAGCAGTTGTATTATCCAATTTAGGAAAGGTCGCGACAACAGTGAGAGCTCCGCCACCGGCACTATACGTTCCAGAATTACTCACTTCATCTGTGGTATCATAAATCGTCGTTGTATTATTCAACGTGACCTCAGAGTCAAAAAGCGCTAATTTGAAAGAATTGCCAGTAGATGCGGTTAAATCCTGTAAGCCCTTTAATATTTCGGTCTTAAACGATTTGACAACACATTGTTCAATAGCCATAGTTTCTCCTTAAAAGTTATGGTTGTGCAGACTCAAGAGGTATTCTCAAGACTCCATCAAAATATTCACTTCGTCTTCGTCGTCCCTGTTGCTCAAGGGCAAATACTTTCATCGCCTCTTGAAAAGATTGTTGGTACATCTGCAACATCTCAGCAGGTCCTTTCAAAAACTTATAAGCTTCCACCAGGCATCCATAAAGAAGAACATCATTGCCATTCGTGCTCAACCAAGTTGAGCCTGAGGCTCCCGCGTCCTTTAGGCTATCCGGCATCTTATTTAAAGCAAGTTCTACTGTAAGTCCCGAACTTGGGGTGGGAGCGAGGTAAATAGTATCATTATCCCAGTTTCCATAATACTTAGGTACGCCCGATGTATTTCTATTCTTATTATATTCTGTAAGAAAAGACAAATCTTTTTGAATTAAATAGCTTCTATTCGCAGCACTGTCTAAAACCTGAATCCAATCCACACTAATAAAAGTAGTGGAAATGTTGCCTGGCATTGAAAGAAAAGGATTGTCCTTTGTTAAATTTCCTGTTTGATGGGATCGGGAAACATCCAGGTCAATAGTCCGAAAAACACGTTTTTCAGTATTATCTATCATCGTCCCTATGATAGAATCAGTCAGAACATTGCTGGTGACTTCGGTATAATTCCGTATGTCTGTTTGAATTTCGCTTAATGTTGCCATGTTACGCCGTAATTGTTACTGGTCCCGCGCTTATTGATCCTCCACCAGCTTCACCTGTTATGCTTGGGGCCGTTGTAGAGACAAAAGTATAAAAATTACCATCTACCTTTGTAATAGTATATCCATCAGCTAAATCAATTTCCGATGCCAAAATTCCAAAAACCGTTGAGGAATTCCTGAATCTAACAACATCATCTGTAGATCTCCCGTGATCGGGAGAATAAACTGTAATGGTCGTATCACTTGCTGTGGTTCTAAAAGGGTTCAACGGCAGTATCACGGGTACCGCGGGCGCTACGCGCGCGGGCCTCGGATCACGAAGGGCGATGGGATCATTGCCAATGCGAAAAGGACCGAGCTGTGGTTGCTTCGGTTCGTATTCCGATTTATGAACAATATATCCATTCCATTCCTTGCGCATTTCCAAATACGGAAATGCTACTCCACTTCGGTCTGAAATTCGCAGTGCGTGTTTTCCTTTTGCAAATGCCATTAGAATCCTCCCAAATATCCTTGTGCAGGAACAAGATGAATACTGGCCCTGGTTGCATCCTCTGCTGCAGCTCGGGCGAATTCTTCTTCATACACTTGTTTGAGTAATTGTATACGATCAGGCGCTCTTTTCATAGCGATATAGTAAGCTAATCCGCACACCATCGCTGGAATAAAACGGAAAGGAAGATCAGTAGTGTTGCTGTAGGCTCCCGCGTCTTCAATACGACGCAAGGCATAATATTTAAATGTGTAGGTTTTCGTGTCATCGGGAGATGTATAGACATACAAGGTTGGCACCAATGTTCTTTCAAAATACCACTCCGATGGTTGTCCTGTTTCTGTTTTCTTGGGAAGGTCCAGGTAAGACATACGGCTGATGCGATCAACCGCATAGTCGTTCGTTCCATTGTTGACAACTGCTGAGAGAATGTCAATGATGCCCTGCTCCTCGTTTGAAGAAAAATTGTAACTTGGCTGACTCGCCACTAATGTTTTAGATCCCTCGGTAATTTTCCAGAGGTTCAATCCGCGGTTAGCCCATTCAGCAAACATGATGTTCAATGAACGGCGAGCGGTTTCTAAGTCATATCCCTTTCGCGTCTGGAGTCCACAGCGCTCAAAGGCCTCTTCAATTATATCATCAATCTGAAGATTAAATTCTGTAGTCCCTGAAGTCGGCATGTCATCCTCGTTTTCTTCTCATCTTGGCAAATGTTTCCGCCAGACGAGCTCGTTGACCAAGTTTCCCGCCTTTCTTCGCTGCTTTAGCTAAAGTTTTTTTAGGTATCTTTTTTCCTTTTTTAGCACCCAGAGAACGACGAAGAGCTCCTGGTTTTTTAATCGCTTTTTGGATCCACTTCTTATCTGCCACCGGTTTTTCCGTTCACTCCGTTAAAAACTTCAGATGGTTGTTGACCCATTTTAAGTCTTTTATGCATCGGAACGTGTCCTTGCGGTTTAGAAGTATCTTTGCCTTGTACCACACCTCGTGGTCCAACAGGAGTGCCGTAAGACTTCGTAGTTTTTGAAGACTGAATCGCAGCTCTTGTTTGAGCAGTTGAGTTAAAATATTCTGGCATATTGCCTCCTTATTCTGTGTAGAAGACTACGCAGCCTGCTGTTTCCGCATCAGCATCTACTGTAAGTCCCGTTTTAAATAATACTCCATCCGCTGGAATATAGGTATTAGCATTAGCACCACCAGGAATAACAAGATCCATAATTTTATTACCACCGGCGATAGCGCCAGTGGTTGCACAATCGTGAAAGGCGATGGTTGTTGAATCAGTCGGCAATGCCGCCGCGTCATACCCCCGAAGCCTTCCACGCTTTGCGCTAATTACGGTGTTATTATCTCCAGCAGTAGCATTTTTTGCTAGAACTAAAGTTGTCATAATGTTTTTCCTTTATAATTATTACGATGCAAAAGCAAAAGCACCAGTTACTGCTAACGCGTCACTTGCAAAATCATAACCGATAGTCCAAGTTCCCTTTTCAAAACATACAAAGTAAATTTTACTTCCAGTAGTAAAAAGGTTTGTTGCTACATCTGCAGGTGTATATTCTAATGAAGTTTCACTAGCAGCTGAACTATCAAAAGAAACTTCCGAAGCAGCTCTGCTTTCAATTATTGAACCGGTTTTAAAAACATCTGAACCCGCACAATCAAAGATAAGTTTTGCTGTTCCACCTTCTGTATCTTTAGCTTGAACATAAACTACAATTGCACCTTGCGCTGCTGCTGGTAGTGTACAAGTAGCTGCGGCTAATCCTGTGTAATTCATGTATGAAATAGTATCGACAACGAGCGTTACGGTTGTTCCGGTTGCTACATCAGATAAAGATAAGCCAGTTAAATCTGGTTTAACTGAACTATATCGAGTTGTATATGCTCCAGTGGAAGTGTTTTTAATTGCTACTTGAAAACCTTTTCCCGATCGTACTGGCCCATTAAATGTTGTTGATGCCATAATATTCTCCTTTGGTCATATAGACCATTATCGCTACGCCGTCTCTATACCGTCTGCCTAGCCAGTCCGCGTAACTAAATTAATTACTAGGTTAATAAATTTATAAATCAAAAAGGGCGCTCTGTAAAGCGCCCTTTAAGCTGTTAATTAAGCGAAAGCTTAAGCACCATCAGTGCCGTAAATGCCTCGAGCGTCAGACCAGCCGAAACTGTATCTTTCTCTCGCTTTGTACCTAACGTTTCCTGTATCGAAGTCTCCTTCCATAGAGGTTGCGATAGGTGCTCTGTTAAACATTTTAAGCCCATTAGGAACGTCCGTTAACAGATACCACGCATCCGTGTCAGTTATGTAGTGATTCACCACATATCCTTCCGGAATCATGCCCATGTTTTTCATAGCATTGATATCGTTATCGGCAGTACTGCTACGCAGAGGGGAATTTAGAACTCTGTCCGCAATGAATTGCGTATTGACAGGAATTACTAATTTTCTTCCTCTTGCGGCTACTTTTAAACCTCTTTCATCAATAAACCCGGCGACATCAATGAGTCCCGTTTCTAAAGATGATTCATTTAAGTCAGCATCAGTAGTTGGTCTGTTTGCCCATGTACCGCCCTGCGTTGTCGCATGGTTAGTAGTACAAAGCATAGAACCGTCACCACCAAGATAACTGCCGCTAAATGCGTTGTTTAAAGTTGCTGCTCCTTTAACTTGTTTTGTATTCGCCATTGATCGAGCAAGAGCTCTTGTATAACGGGCTGAAAGCCTATCATACAAATTGTCCTCAATTGCCTCTTCAGTGATTGCGAATGCCAAAGCAATAGTTTCGTTGACGTAGCGTGCGGTGAAAGCCTCTTGCGCTTGATCATAAGCGATCGAGCTGCCTTCCGGTTTCACACCAGCACTACCAAAGCCAACGAGCATTACTTCTTCTTCGAATGCACGGTCAGATGATTCAATTGAGTAGATCTCTTCATGCTCACGGTCATAGCGTTCGTACTCCAGGCCAAATAGGGCATTCAAACCTGGCTCCAGCTCTTTGACGAGCTGCGATCTTGATATAGCCATATCTTATACTCCTATATTCCTGTTAAGGTTGTGTACGCAGATTCGTTGATTCTTACAACAAGATTTACGTTGTTAGACGATAAATCATTATTGTCGACATCAGCGGTTACATCCACAATTCTCAACTGTTCAGCCGTTGCTGCAGCGTTTGGTGCATCAATGTAGCATGAACTTAGTCCTGAAGTCGTACTTCCGTTTGCATTTCCCGAAGTATTGGCGTTTGCCCCTATAACGGCTTGACCAGTTGTCCCAGCTACTGATTGTACTTCAAACAATGTGTTAGGATCGTCATAGACTTTCACTTGCACATCAGTTGAGTTGTACGTTGCAGTACCGGTAGGCCAGTATGAACCAAAAGTTGGTTCACCCTGAGCGTTGTCATAATAAAATCCTCCACAAACACCGAGAATGTTAGCAGTGGTATTATCCGTTGCTATTGTAATCATTCCGTTCGCTTGCAAAACCACAAGACTGCCTGTAAAGATGTTATTTGCTTCGCCGGTCGCCATTTTATAGGTGCTAAATCCTGACGTATTGTAAGCTGAGCCAAGCGTTTTCGCTGGACGAAGCCCGAATACGGCATCTAAATTAGCCATAATTTACTCCTATACAATTTTGAGTTCCCTAGGTTCTAGACTCATTCTTTCCTCTAGTTCCCCCAAAAGTTACACGACTTTGCCTCTCCTTATGGATCGGCATGCTTTTATGCTCTTCTTTGAATAGATCCCTATCCACAGCGTCCATTTGGTCTGTTGTTTGCCGCGTGTAATATTTATTACGCGCTGTCACAACTTCCAAAGGAACACGAGCAAGCAATAACCCACCAATTCCAATAACACCTGCATGTTTCCCATCTTCTTGAGTTGGGAGGTCCCAGTCAGGATATTCGTCGGCACGAACGAGCACGTAGCCCTGTCGTAAACGACCGATAATATTTTGGTTATCTTCATATCCCCTGGCACTAGCCCTTAACCAACGGTGTTTATATCCGTCAGGCGCAGGAGGTGCCTCCAAATTATTCGGTGGTCTCCAGTCCACGGTTCTAGTTTCCTTTTCACGTAGATTGGCATTGCGGGGAGCCTTGTCAACAACAATATCTTCTTCGATCTCTATGTCTGCTAAAGTTGCTTTAGCAGGAGATTTTTTTTTAATTTTTGTCATAGCCTACTCCTTCACGTATTTGGCATACTCTTGTAAAGACACTCCGAGTTTCTTCGCAATCGCGACCTGGCTCGGTGATAACTTTACGGTTTTGCGTCCAGATTTGCTTGATGTTCGGGATGCAGAAGCGACAGCCTGGACGGGTTTGTCGCCGCTGAGTGTATTATCCCCAAATTTATGGGGAAACTCTTTTTTTATTCGATTATCAATTTCACTATAGTACTCATCGCTGCTCGGGTCAAATCCTTCTTGCTCTGTCAGCTTCTTATGTAATGCATAAGCCGTATAGGTCATAGCATCATCTTTCCCGAACCACGCATTGTTCTGCGCCCACGCTTGCGCCTTTGGATCGGGCGGAGCTGGAGCCCGTGCTAGAGGCGGAGCTGCGGCAGGTTGCGCTACCGGTGTTCCTTCTGCAGGTTTCTTAGGTTTCTGAGCTTCTAAAACTTTTAAACGATTTTGATCCGCAGCCAACTGGGCTAAAATAGCCTGGGCTTCGGTTTGTTTTTCCGCGTCTCCCGCACCAATGGCTAATTTTAAATGATTTTTAGCTGTTGCAATTTGAGAGTCAACGCGGGTTTTAAATTCATTAACATATCCCTCATCGAGTTGGGTAATTTTACTTTTACTGTCTTTAAGTTGTGATTGAACTGATCTAGCGTAATCGGTAGCCGCTTTTTCGCGTCTCTCCGCCTCACGCACTTTCCAGGTCAGGCGATCAATTCTTTTTTGAACGCTGTCACTGACAGCATCTAATTCATCTTTTTTCGGTGGAGCTTCAACAATTTTTTCTGCTGTATTTTCTTGAACTTCCACGTTTGTTTCGTCCTTTTTTTCCTCTATTTGAACATCCACGCCTGGGCCGGATGTGTCAATGTCAACAATAGGCTTGTCAATATTACCAAGTTTTTGTTGCGGTTCTGGCATAGTTATACTCCTCTATGATTATGAGTGCAGAGACGCGTTCAACACATCTTCTGGACTGTTCACAACGCCGAGTATTTCATCATCATTAAGGATCCGAAGTTCCCCGCCGTCAATTTTTAATCTTGAACCAGCATACCTGGCGAAGATCACCCAATCCTGCTCCTTGCACCAAGGGCCTGTTGGGAATTTTTTCTTATCCCTGTACGCCAGTGGACCTAACTTTAGAACTAATCCAACATTTGTGGTCCATTGCTGTTCTTGAATAAGCTGATCAGACAGTATCACACCTCCCTTGGTTTTTTCAACACCTTTATGAGGTAAAATGACAATTCTCCAACCTGTGGGATTAGGAACCTTTACCATCTCCTCTTCCTGTTTTTTCTTTTCACGTGCAATAGCAACGTGTTCTGGCACAATTAATTTACTCATCTTCGTCCTCCCTTTTCATAATATCCCTTAAATCTTGTTCTAAACCTTCTAGAGAATGAAGTTGTCCCATCATATATTTATATTTTGGAAAGTCTTCAACCCCTTGCATCGTGATTTCAGTGATATGTTCTTTTTTAGTTCTAATGGCTCTATAAATTAATTCTGCCAGATGTATTCCATCCATTTTATTTTTTCCTCTTTCTAATGCGCATTCCTAAGCGAATGCGTCTCTTGTTTCGGCGTTTTTTTGACCCAATCTTGCGCCGTCCCCTGTGCTTTTTAGGATAGGCCATTAACTAGAAGCAACAAAAACCTCCACATCAATTATATTTGAAGCATTTGCGGTATTACCGGTAATTGTCGTCACGTCAGCCAATGAAGCCGCCGCCACGGTTCCGCTCGCCACAGCATCAATCGCGCTTGCCGGCTGTGAAAGAATCAAAGATCTTCCCCAGTCCAGGTATATCCATACATTCTCGGCCGCGCCTCCCAAATTAATATTACAGGAGTTCGCGTCATCTAAATTCGTAATGCGGACATACTTGACATTCGCGCTGACAAATTGCCCTGCGGCAGGAACAGTTGAAAATGTGGCCAACGTAATATCAGTGTTCGCTGTTAAACTCATAATACGCTTCGACACTTCATTAACGCCCGTGATGGCGACAGAGTTTGTCGAGCCGTGATCCTCATTGTTGAGTACCACCGCTTCCGTCACTTGTACGTTTAAGGTAACATTTGAAATTGTGCTAGCCATTATTGACCACGATTTTCATTACTTGTTAATCTTTCCTTTGCCTTTGCCACGGCCCCATTTGCCGTAAGACTCGTCTCTGCTTGCTTTCAGTTGTTTTTTAGTACGTTTTTTTCTGACACGCATAGCAATCGATTCATCTTTTCGAGCTTTGTAGCCTTGTTTTTTCTTTCCTACTTTTCCACCTTTAGCATAAGTGGTAGTAACGGTTTTACGACCAGGCATAATAACGCCTTGTCCTCTAGTAGTTACTTTTCCAACCATAATAACCTCCTATTTGGCTAGTCCTTTGCTCTTCTCGAAACTTCTGAGCCCGGCGACTCCGAGCATTGAGGTGACGATGGCCAGCAAGGGGCCAGTTTGAATCTCAGGAGCGGTTAATTCCAACCCTGAAAACTTTGCGTACCATTCTATTCCTGGGGAGACGATGAACTCAAAAATTAGAGCAAAAGCCCCCGTCCAGCCGATCATGGGGCGCCAGCCCGCCACGAAAATCGATTTATGGGCGCCTTCTTTTATGTTTACGTCAATCTGTTTCTCCGCAAGCTTCTGCTGAATGCGTTGCATTAAAATCTTCTTATCAAGTTTTTCCTCTTCTGAGGTATGTAAGTCGTCGATCACGCTGGAAATTTGTTTCAGCGCGCCGTTCTTACCTCCTAATAATCCTGATAGAAGATTCAGCATTTATCTAAGCGCCCGCGCCTGACATCTTCCAAAGAACGAAGAGAACAACTACGACAATGATACCAGCTTTAATCCAGTCCTTCATTCCCCAGTCATTCCACTCCTTGAGCCAAGCCCAAATATCTTTTAAAAGTTTCATACTAGCCTCCTATGTCCATTCATACTTGCCGCCCTTAATCGCCGCGCCCATCTGTCCTTTAGTGAGTTTGGTTTTTAGGGGAAACTGAGGAACAGTTATTTTCTCCGCCTTAGTGGTGGAGACCGTTCCTTTTCGGGCGTATGAATTTCCTTTCAAGATCTTCCCCGGTTCCGCCTTACCGCTTCCCCGCTTCCAATCGTTACTTGGTTTCACACCTGTCAGACTTGTAACATTGTTTTTACCCATTGCAACCTCCTTATTTTCGTTTGTATGTTAATGCATGGCCGCTTGAAACGCCACCACCATGTGAATATTTTTTAATTGCGCCGCCTTTTTTCTTTTTCAATAATCTAGATGCTAAATACTTCATTGCATTTCCTGCACCAATACGTCCTTCCTTCCATGCCCGTAGAACTGAAGTTGTGCTTCCTCCAACTAATTTAGGTTTTAATGCTTCAGCTTCTTTAACCTGATCTGCTATTTTTTTGTCAGACATTTTTTACTCTCCTTGGTCCTTGTTTCGCATAGTTTATCTTGACGCCCTGGGGCATCGGACCTCGTTTCGGAGGGATTGTCAGTGTTAATCTTTTTATCTTCTTCATCGTATCACCTGGCCGTAGCCTCTTTTGGCGATACCCACGCCTCTTGGCCTTTCAACCGTTCCACCCTTAGAAAATTTTTGAACGATTCCACCTTTTGCTTTTTTAATTACGCCGCCTTTTTTATGTGGTTTTCCTTCAGATGAACCAGCTTCTGCAGCAGCGTATTGGGCATTTTTATAAGCCCTAGATCCAGTTTCAATTCCCGCAGATTTTACTCTTTCAAAGTATTTTTTAGCGAAATTTTTAAGTCTGTTTATACTTACATCTTCTCCGCTATTAATTTTACGTAACAATTCTTGCTCGGCTACAGGAACTCGGGGAGTTATGCCTTGTAGTATAGTTCGTAGAAGTAATTTCTTACTTGTCGATTCCTTTTTAGCAATTGCTTTTTCTTTAGTTGTGCTTTCAGCCATTTTTATCCTTAATGTACCGTATATTTTTCAGTATTTTCCACTTGATCAGTGAATACCTGAAACAGTTCTCTGGTTTGTTGAGGCCCGACTGTGTCCATGTACATTTGCCGAGCTGCGGTGATGAATGCTGCACCGATTATCATTGGATCTTTTGAAACTTTTTCATTGAGACAATGATGTACCAGGTCATAGCACTTGTGCAAGATAAGATCTATTTCTTTTTGATGCTGCTCAACCACGACGTCTGCCCCTTCCCGCTTTACTAAGAGCGATCGCAATTTTTTGTTTTTGGGCTCTTTTTCTGCCATGTTTTTTCCTTGTTTTCGCCACAGCCTTCGGTTCGTTACGATTAACTTCACGAAAAGCAGCTTTCGTGCTCATACTACCTCCTTTAGCTGCCATTTGCAAAGGGTTAACATTAGGCCGTTTCAGTTTCTTGCTTTTCGCCAGGCGCCCCATTATCAACTTGTTCAATCCTGATGGATCAATGAGCTCCGCATCGCGTCTTTTCTTCAATTTTTGTGACTTTATCATCTTCTGTAAGTTTTTAATTTGCTGCATACTTAATTTAGTCATTACTGTCTCCCTCGACGAATTTCCGTCTCTTTCAAGTCCGTTTTTTTATCTTTTATGGTTTTATCCATCTTCTCCAGATTAACATTTGCTCTCAATTGCGCAATGTCTTCCTGGCTTTGTATCTTTTCTTTTTGCATGTCCGTGTTCTGTCCCAGTTTCTTATCCTGGAAGTCTAGTTTTTGCTGTTCCTCCATCGCTTTGCGCTGGATGTCCTTTTCTCTCAGGTCAATTTCCTGTTGCTTCAAGTCAACCAGAGGATCCTGCGATCGCTGCTCGAGCATTTCTTCCTCTTCTTTCAGCATTTTGTTCGTGATCTCCGCTTCAATGATGGCAATCATCTTGGCCATCTCCACATCGAGGACTTGCTGAGCCTGTTGGGCTTGTTGCGCCATTTGTGGATTCTGTTGCGCCTGCATCATCATCTGTTGCACCTGTTGAATCTTCTCCTGCATTTTTTCTTGAACCTGTTCACTGGCCAAGAAGGAAATATGATCGGAAATATGAGCCTGTAAAAGTCCCATCACTTGTGGATTCTGACGAACAAGAAAGGAGCTCATAAAAGCCCTGTGAGTGTCCATATGGGCTTCGTGCTCTTGTTGTGCAAACGCTTCAAGCTTTTGGCCCTGCAAAGCCGTTGCATTTTCTTTCGCCGGATCAATCGGTGCCGGTTGCGGTGGCTGTGGTAAAATAATGTCAATGTCCCTCACCCCGAGCGCCATATACATGCGCCTGTAGGCTTCATACATATTATGCAGCTCAGGAGCTGCCTGCGCCATCTGCATCTGGGTTTGGGCCAGCGTGACACGCTGCGCCATTGAGAAAATATTCGGATCAGAGACAGGAATGATGTCCACCCTGTCATCGAAATCAGCTACTTTAATCTGCCTGTTTCCCCCCTTGACCATAAATGGATATTCCGGAGGCAGGTACAATTGAAATACCTTAGCCAGTAATTTGAATTCTATTTTTTGTGAATAATGCAAACGCTTGTGAATCGCGTTCATCACTTTCGTTCCGCGCTCAATCAGCGCCATCGTCGTTCCCACAGGATTGGCCTGTGAGCCCTCGCCTATCTTCTGATCAGCGATGGCCGCGAACTTTTGTCCCGCCTGGACGACAAATCCTAGAAGCTGGAACAAGACCGCATCGGGTCCCTTGTAGGGCAGAGGAACTAATCCTTCCCGGAGATTGCCGCTTGGCGCGTCTACATCCCGGAACTCTCCTGGTTGGAGTGGATTGTCATCGTCCCTAATTCGCAGTCCCCGAGCCTTAAATCCAGCAGGGAGATTGGACAGCGTACCTGCATCGATAAGCTGTCTAAGGGCTGCTGTCGCAGTTCTTGAGAGACCTCCGAGCATGTGGATAAGGCCAAAGCCGTAAAAGCCAAGGCCAGGTAAAAACTTGTAATGGACAAAATATTGATTTTTCTTTTTAAGGGGGTCATCGGGTTTCCAGTTTCTATAAATGGCCAACACCTTTTGCGAGTCCTTGTCAATGGTGACAATGTAGGGAACCTTGACGCCGGTTGGATCTTCAAATCCCGCCAGGTCCAAGTCCACGTGAAACTCCAGAAGATTGTAGGTGTCCATCAACGTTTCCTCATTCGTTCCCTCTAAATCATTATATTTATTTTGAATGTCGCTGTCAGTCGGCAGCGCCGGCTGAACGTCAACGTCACGGAAGAATCCGGAAGCCTGCTTCTTGCGCAGTTCATTATCCATCATCGTCACGACGTGACAAATGCGTTCGCACGATTGAATCTCGGTTGTTAAATAGGGAAGAACAATGTCTTCCGCTGGTATGAACTCGGCGACAGCGCGTTGTTTGAGATCTGAATAATAGACCTTCTTGAACGCACTGCCAGCGAGCGGGAGGAAGAAGAGCAATTGATCCATATTGGGATCATACTCTTCCATGACATCCATGATCTGATAGTTCATGAAGTCTTTTACTCTGTTGGCCTGATCCTGGACTTCAGGAGTGATCTCGCCAACAATCTGTGTTCTCACCGGCCCGTCGGCAGGGAGTAATTCCTTATACGCTTGTGCTTGAAATTGGGTAACGGTCTCCGCTAAGAGCGGATGGGTGACGGAACTCGCGCCCGTGAAGGGCTGTGTCCGGTCGGTGTACTTGAATCCCAGAAGATCCAATCCATCCACGTAGGCCTTTTCCCAATCTCCCCTGCTTGACTTGTCCTCCTCATAGTTTCCGGATAAGTCATTGGCCAGTGTCGTGAGCTCCCCTTCGGGAACGATTTCCGCCAGGTTGACGCCGAAGTCACCCTGGGCCGCGGATATAGGATCCGGATTGACGATGGCTGAGCCATCCTCCATCATTTCCACGTCCTCCTGAACCAGGTCTCCCGGCGCTTTTATCTGAACTTGCGCTGATTCCTCAACGACCAAGTCCTCTTCCACTTCGGGTCTAATCGGTAATTCTCTTGCCATCAGTAATATTCTCTCCTCCCGTGATCAACGGGTTCATCCTCGTAGTCATCGGGCAGCGCCAACAGTCCCCCCTGTCTGAAACGCATCAGCGCCTGTGTCACGGTGTCCACGTAATCATCGTGGTCACCATAAGGGAAAGCTGCGCATTCTTCAATAACTTCTTCCGCCCATCTCTCCTTCGGTGCCCATATTTTTCCTGATTCAAATAATGTTGAACACGCGTTAACCCTTGTATGCTTATCATTTCCTCTTGACGGTGTAAAGTTAATCACGGGTATGCCGATCTGGCGCAGCTCGTGCGTGAGGGGCATCCCGCTCGCCTTCGCCTCGATGATCGTGGTCTCCGGCTCCCAATACTTGTACTGCTTGTAGGCGACTTTTTTCAATTCGGGAAAATCCCACCGTCCCTTCTGCGCGTCCAGGAGAATCATGGCCGGCGGTTCGTGCTCCACGGGCTTGAAGACGCCCCACGTCGTTATCGCGCTGTAGTCCGCGGACTCCTTCTTGCTGTAAGCTGTGTCATAGCTCTGGATGATGTGAATGAGATCGGGAATGTCCTCCTTCTCCCATCGCTGCCACCATTCGCGCTTGATGAGGGCTCCCTCCTCGGACGTTGGATTCTGCTGGTACTGCGACTGCCACTTGGCCTCGGACAATGACGCCTTGGTCTGCATCAGCACCTGTTTCTGCCAGTACCCCGGCCACAGCGGCTTCCCGCTCGGCAGGATGGCTGGAAACTCTATGAGATCCCACTGGTCCGCCCTCGGCTCGGACTGGTTGCGGAGCAGACGCTCCGTCAGATCCTTGGTCGACCACCTGGTCATCACGATGACGATGGAACCTCCGGGCTGAAGCCTCTGCCTCGGTCCCGAGGTGTACCATTCATACGCGTTGTCCAAAGCGGACTCGGAGAGCGCGTCCTGCTCGGAGTGCGGATCATCAATGATCAATAAGTCCGCGCCACGGCCCGTGATGGCTCCCCCCACGCCGGCCGCGAAATACTCGCCGCCCTGGTTGGTCTCCCAACGGCCCGCGGCCTTTGAATCAAAAGCCAGTTTCACGTCAGGAAAATTTTTCCTGTATTCAGGGGAATCAATTAAATTTTTCATCTTACGACCGAAACGAAAAGCGAGCTCCGCGTTATGCGTGGTCTGCATCAGCTTGGCTTTAGGATTTTTTCCTATGAACCAGGCAGGAAAGAGATAGGACGCGAACTCTGACTTGGTATGCCTGGGGGGCATATTCACAATGAGGCGCTTTAAGGTACCATTGGCAACTTTTTCAAGCTTCTCGGCGTACTTAACGTGGTGCTTTCCCTGAATAAAATCCGTCCATACGGATTTTACAAATAATAAAAAATCGTTTTGAGTCTTTTGTTGATACTCTAATTCAAGCTTTTTAAGGATAATTTTAAGATCCGTATCGGATAAATGCTCCAGTTTCTGCGGATTAAATTGCATATTGAATGTTTTACCATATTCTACGTTTATATCAATCAGGACTACAGACCTCGATAGTAAGTACCTTCTTCTCCATTTAGGTGGGTGGGGTAAAATTGATAACTATTCGAGTTTGTCAATTAATCGTAAGTACCTAGACGCTGAATATCATTCAGTGATTATTGATCCTGCAATTTTAATTGCAGGATCAAAGAGTTTAACTTGCCATTGATTTATTATTTATTAAATAAATAATATTTAAGTTTTATTTTAATTAAAACTATGTACCAAATATATAAGTACATAAGTAATTTAGATCTAAATAAAATAGGGTGCATATATATTTTCATTCTTCATCCTTTATAATTGGTGTTGTTGGGTATCTCCCATCTGGTGTGTTGTATTTAGCAACACTAGGATTATTAAACAACGATGGTTTAATATTCTTAACTGAAGATATAATCTTATCTATATCTTCTTTTAAGTTTTCTAAATTTTCAACTGTTGAAAATAAATCTTGTTCTTCAAATTTATCTAACATAATTTTCTCACTTTCCTTTTATTGTTTGTAAGATTACTATTTATTCAAGGCACTATCACAACCAATGGCTATTGGTTATTCATTATAAAAAAAGTCATTTTTTAATTGCTGTAAATAATTAATAACCTCATCGTTATTGTTCTTTACATAATCAGCAATTTGATTTTCATCCATTTGACATAATAGTTCGTCATCCAAAGGCATATCTAAAAAATCCATAGGATCATTTTCTTGATAATCAAAAAGTTTTTGTTGATCGCCTTTAGGTTTTTGTTTTGCATCGTCTGATTTTAAATAATTTATATTTTCTTGATCAGCATAATCCCAACTATTATGATAGTTAGAAGATCGACCAAAACCAGAAGAAATATTACTCATCCAAGAATAAGAAGAAAAACAATTATCATTGGAAAACCAAATCTTATTTTTTTTCTCCCACAGTTTTTTATTTACATAAATAAAATTATTAGTTTTACCATCAGCAAAAACCATCCTTGCACTATCACAATCAGCGTTTAATTGTTCTAACCATTTTTGATTATATAATAAATCTGGGTTAGATTTTAAAACTGGTCGTAAATAATATTTAACAAATTGATGAGTATCCGACCTATCTTTATCAATTAACGCTGTTGGTAACATAGGTGAATTATGCATTAATTTAATTGACCTGCCATTACTGTCTTTATCTAAAACAGTAATGGGGTGTGTGTTGATTTTATCAACCACGCCCTGCGTAGCAAATCTAAAATGCAATGCTAACTTATCAGAACAATCTTCAACAACTGATTTGATTAAGTTTTCTACGTCAACAAAGTTTTTTGATAAAGTTTTTTTAGATAAAACCTCATCGTTCTTAAAATACATTAGTCCAAAGCCATTGTTGTTTATTCTAAATGCATTTTCTAATATTGTTTTTTGTTTGGAAACATTATCTTTGTTTCCTACTACAATTAAACACATAATTTTCTCACTTTCCTTTTATTATAAAATTTTGTTTTTTCTTTTAATTTTCCTTTGTTTAAATAACCTTTTTTCATCAGCCAGTTAAACAAGTAAGGATAAGTAAAATGATTTGATCTTACATATAAAACAAAATCGTTATAATTAAAATTAATGGTAGGACAGTCACTCATAGAGTAATGCGACATAGCAACAGCAAATTCTAAAGTTTTAAAAAAACTTTCCTTTTTGACATTACCAGAAAAACACCTAAATTCATGTGTTTTGGTAGCATCACAATATATGTGAAATGCCCCCCTATCCCTGTATGTTTTTTCATGCTTAATCTTTAAAGAATTATGTCTCATACAATAATGAGTAGCAACACGACCCGATACATCGTTAACAAAATTTTTATTAATATCACTATTAATAAACTCTAAAATTTTACCAACAGCCATACGAGAAAAAAAACTTTGATTTACGTGAATATGTAAACCTGTGCTTGTATCCCTATAACTACGTAAATATCTAGCTGAGTTTTGAAAAAATATATCCCAAGCAGTTTTGTGATATTCAAAGGTAGCAGGTTTTGAAACAATTTCAAAACCATAACCGATAGAACTATCTTCTTTGCATTTTGCAAAGTTTTTCAAATCGTGCTGAGTTATATTATATGCTAAATCATCACGCCCTAAACGACTTGATCCCCTTACCTGCACCTCGTTTTCTATTCCTAGAATTAAAGTGTTATTAGTAAAATTTTCATAGGGTTTGACTAAAGCGTTATGATTACGATAGGAACCAGAATAATAGCTATCAATATAATCACTGTGTTCTGGTCTATCTTCTTCTTCAAAAAATCTATCCTCGTGGTCGTCATCGCACCAATCGTCTTGATGAATAAAACTCTCTGTACGATCAGAATATCGGAAATCATTATCACGACAATTTACGCAAACAGAAATACCAGAAAAATCTTCAAAGGTATTTTCTGTTGACATATCACCACGAGCAAAGTTTCCTTGATGACAAATTTCACAAGAATAAGTTTCATTTGTGTTTGTAGTATTAGTTTCATTTGGCATAATTACCTCTACTTTCTAACTTTCTAAAAATAAAGATAGTGCCTTGAAAAAATAGTAATCTTAATTCACAATGTTAAATAGCAACAATAAAAATATTAAAGTTTTTCTAGTACCCTATTTAATTCACAGTAGGGTTTTCTAAATTTCTTATACCCTCTAACAAACAAGACACTATCTACGTTTGACATCAACGAATTAAACATCTGGCTAGAAAATACTATCCAATAATCAACACCAAAAATGGCTGTCATTTTTTCAAGTTTTTCTTTGATATTTTTAATCATTATTTTAGATTAGCGATTTTATACACAATCGCAAGGATTATTTATGGGATAATATGGGATATTATCCACATATATTACGCTATTTTTTACCTTTGATTTTTACCAGAAAACCAGCCAAAAAAATTCCACCTGCATCCCCGTGCCTGAAGACTCTGCAGCTTGCAGCTGCGGCGGGGGTTAGAGAAAGACAGTGACTCAGTAATTTCGGGCGGAGTTCTCTCAGTAATTTCATTGAGGGCGACTCAGTAATTCCTGCAGCTTCTCCAGGGCGCGGGCCAACCAGCTCATTAAATAATATAACATCGATATCCTCCTTAAAAAGCCCGGCCCCTGAATCGGGGCCGAGTGTGTTCAGTAATTTAGCCATTGATCACGAGCCGTCAACGGTTCCAGTCGCTAAAGTTTTATTAACGCCGGCGCCGTGCCACGGGATCAGCTGCACGGAAAACCAGTCTTTTCCCGTTTCCGCGTTGTGGGCCAGGTTAACCTGAACCGCGCCCTGCCAGGACGCTGCAACCGTTTCCAGTCCTGAGCTCGCGTGAGCTCGCGCCGTCGGCGTCGTCTTCCTGGCGCTCCTGGAAATCATTCCGTAAAAATGAGACATATACGTTCTCCTTTCTGTTATGGATTGTAAGCGGGTGTTGTTTTAAGTTTTATCCCGCTTTTGATATCTTACAACTACAATCCAATACCCTGTATACTCCCATTTTTTCCCATATGCAAGAAGTTCCTGAGCTGCGCGCCGTGGCCGCCTGGGCTGCATATATAAATAAAAGCGACATTTATTAGCCCCCGCCCCGAAAACGTTTTCGGAGGGGGAGTTAGTTCAGTAATTTTTCAAATTATTTTCAGGAGAGAAACAAAGAGCTAACATACCGTTTCCATTAGACCTTTCGGTGTGGCATTACACCTCTGTGACCGCTCTCTATTTCTAAGTGCGAACTAGCACGGGCTTTTAACCATACATACTGACCAAGTATACTTGCGTACATAAATGCTAGTTCTAATATCCCATATAGTTGAGATAAAATGAAAGTCAAGCACTTTTTTTCTTGACGCCGTCATCCATCCTGTCCAGCCCAGCTTGAGCTGCGGGACTCAAGCTGTTCCTGAAGACTGAGTACTATATGCAGTGGCCCGCGGTTCAGTAACCTACGACCCCGTGTGTCCGACTCAGTAATTTCCATCTCCGGGCCCTGATGAAGGAAGCATCCTGCAGCTTGAGCTGCACGGATGAAGCTGAAGGTGAGGCTGATATAATGAGAGTGAGTGAGTTCAGTAATTCGCGGAGTGAGTTCAGTAATTCGCGGGAGTGAGTTCAGTAATTTTAGAACAGGGAATCGCGGATCGCGTTCCAATCATAAGGATAATCGAATTGTTTTAAGGGAAGGTGCTTTAGACCTTTTTTCGCTATTATAAGGGAGTCTTTCCCCCCATATAGATAGAGAGACCTCTTAAAGAGGCTCTCGGCTTGTTTTTTAACAAAAATATAAGATATTCCGCCATATTCTGCATACCTGTAATGCCACGCAACCTGTAAAGGCGACAGTAACACTTTGTGATATTTCGTCTGCTTTAATTCTATCCAAATTGGCACTCCTTTATAACACCCAAAAACGTCAGGAATTCCACCCCCAACTTTATTCTCAATTCTTGTCCAGAAAACCTCATTTATCCCGTTTTTCAAGGATTTCCAAAATAAAGATTCTTTTGACATTTAACCCATATTCTTATAAATAGTTGGGATAATTAGAAAGCGAGAAATTATGGTAAAAATTAATTTTGATAAGTATGACGCAAGTTGCGTCAACAACATCTGGACGTGGTACATTCCTAACAAGGATAACACAAAAAAGATAAAAGTTATAGTTGAGTTTCCAAAACTACAACATAATGACTTTCGAGTAGATCCACTTAAAGTGGAAAAAATTTATTTTGAAGAAAAGCTTGATTATAAAAAATTATATTCAGAGCTAGTGGAAAAAATTTTAAAGTATGATCATAACTCATATGGCTATATTGAAAACTTCCACGAAATTCATAACGACTTTGAAGTTGGAGCCGATGGTTTTCTTACTGATGAACAACTGTCTGAAATTCAAGACAGTTCAGAAATATATAAAATCATTAAGTATGCTTACAAGACAGCTCCTAAGACATTAACGGATGAAAAAATAAAGGAGGAAAAATGAGCAATTGTCTTAAATTACAAGTTAATGATTTATCTAAGAAATTAGAAAAAATAAAAAATATTTGCAACATTAATAAAGGAATTGATTGGATATCAAGTACGCCCGATTTATCAGCAGAAGAAGAGTTCCAAGCAATTATAGACATCATTGATGCAAAGGAGAATAAGATAAAAATAAAAGGAATTATAGATCGAGGGGATATGTGTTTACACTGTCGCCAAGACACTAAATTCGGCACTGGTAAGTTTGTGAACAGATACCCCGCTGAAATTCATAATGAAGAAAAAGGTTATGATGAAAAAGGTTATTGCTGTGATGACTGTGAACAAGCCTATTACAAAAATAATAAGGAGGAAAAATGGGTACTTTAATGGGACGGAGAAAAAAGCAGACAGAAGAAATTTTGAGACCTGTAACAGGGTTAAAAAAACAAGGAAAAAAACGTTTAGCTAGAGCATTAAAGAAACCATTAAAAAGGAGAAAGAAATGACAGAAATGATCATAAAACTTGATTTGGATATGACGGAAAGAGAACTTTTAAAAGAGTTTTCTAAACGTTGTAAAGATCTAGAAAATAAAATTAGTGATAAATATGTCTATAATGTGGTTATGGATAAAAAAGAAACATATGACCCTAAAGAATTGTTTTTTGGCATTACCTCATTAGAGAGAGATATAAGAATTTGTCAGAATTTTTTAAAAGAGATACATACCGTTATTGATGCCTATCACCGAGAAAATGACATAGGATCAAAAGGAAACGTACATTGAAAACAGAAACCATTAAAAAGGAGAAAGAAATGAGAACTGAACACGTAAAATGCAAAGATGGATTTGGAGTTGATATAATTCAACCCATTAGATATGCAAAACAACAATATAATAATCGAGCTCTGACTGAAGAGACTTTTATTCCACGCGTCTTTAAGGACAAGAATAAAAGCTTCTGGCTGAACCGATTGTTGCAACTTATTTCTAATGCAACTGATGATATGAATACGAAAAGGCGTGTAACATTCAAGATGGGGCCTACTACTTACAAGATGACTAATCGCAAAGATCTTATGATTGGATTTTATAAAAGATTATCATCCAGAAGAAATATTGTATTTCCGGATGTTCCAAGCGTAAGTGCGATTGTTACAAGATCTGGCCCTTTGCGTAAGACTGAAAAGAGCAAGAGCTGCTATGTGTGCAGAAAACTTAAACCTAATCGTATGTTCTATCAAAGAAAGAACGGAACATATTTTTCTGGTTGCATTCCTTGTCAGAAATCAATCCGGCAAAGATACAAAGATAAGAGAGGTCTATAATGACTACAATAGATAAATTAGTTGATATTTATAATAGATGGGGAGAAAAAAAAGAAAATAAAAATCTTGCTCCTCTTACAAGTGCTGATGAAGTTTTGTGGAATGAAACTATTACTGAAAAGCAAACTAAATGGATTGAAAGATTTATTAATGTTTGGGAAAACCAAAGAAAGGGAATAATAATGGAAAAAATTAATCTAGGATTTGTCGCAGTGGATAGCGGTCAGTTGATGATAACTGATCCTTGTCGAATTGACGAATATTGGCATAATGGGGAGGACTTTGACTCCAAGTCAAAGGCTACCGCCTTCAGTTATAATGATGTTTGCCAAAAAACTTTGAAAGGAGTTAGTTCGAGTAATTTTCCACGTTCTAAGTCACAAGGCCTAGTTGTTCATATTTGTAGTGGACACGGAGATGGTCTGTATCAAGCGTGGGGACACAAGGACGAAACAGGAAGAATAGTCAAGGTCGAGATTGATATGCAAAATCTGGACACAAGAATCAAAAAGGACTAGACTTCAATGGTGAAGGAGATTTGTGCAACATTACTGGCGTTATGTAATACGTTCTTAAATGGTTTCGATTTTAATTACACCGATAACAAACAAGAACTATTTGTAAGAGGAATTACAGAATGCACCATTATTGTAAATCAAGCACTTCCTCCACCATCCAGAGTGCCTGTGCTCATAAGCGTAGCACAGGCTATTCTGGAATCAGACTGGGGCAAAAGCCGTTTCGCCAAAGAAGCCAATAATTTTTATGGCATCATTGAAACAGATGACACAGAGCCTCACATTAAATCGTTAAACTCCAGTGTCTTACTTAAAAGATATGGAAGAAAATGTGAATCCGTCACGGACTACATAGAACTTTTAAACCAAGGAACAAATTTTCAAGAATTCAGAGAAGAAAGAATCAGAGAAGTAATGGTTACAAGAGAAGTGGACTATGATAAACTGGCTGAAAGTTTAAGGCTTTATGCAACAGATCCATTTTACGTGGAGAAATTAAAAGAAATTATTTTCTTACTGCAGGAAGAATATTTTAGGGGGTAGAAATGATTACAAATATTTTACTAGGATTAATTTTATTAGTATTGTGTGTTATTCTATGGGTTGCAATAGCATACGGAAACAATCTTTTCGAGAAAGGAGATAAATAATGTATTGGTTAATGGATAAAATCGCCAGATTATTAAAACAACTTACTTCTTAAGTGGTTTTTTTGAATTAACATCATCAACAGTGATGTGATCTATGAGAGGGGCGTGAAAATCAACTATTTCTTTAAGTCGCGCCTCCACTTCCTTCCTACTCATACTATCAATCGTTCCGTGCAATACCGTTGAAACTTTTTCATGCAGTCCTGCAGCTTGACCTCGGATTTTTTCCGCATTCACAGCGGCAGACCAATGACCACTGTCTTTGGCCCCTTCCCTTAATTCCTTTAGATCGCGCATATGCACTGACAAATTAGTTTCATTTTTCTTTTGTTGCTCTTCCCTGAGCTCCTTGATGTAAGACACTACCTTCGGATACATAATAGGATTCTGAAGTTGATAGGAAACTTGCCGTGCTACTTTCTCTGAATATCCTGCTTGGCGGGCTGCTTCTGCTCCAGTAACTTTACCCTCTCCAAACACCAAGTTATGTGAATAGCGCAGTTGCATTGGTGTGAGCTTCTCAGTCTTTTTATACTTAGGCATTGATTTGTTCTTGATGAATTTTTTCTAGTTGTTCCATAGTATCACAATAATAACAGGAAATATAATCATAGTCTAAATATTTGGCGATTACACAGCGTTGCATTCCATAAATAACTTTATTGGTATAAATTAAAACAGGATGCTTCAATCCATTTAAACTAATATCCTTACTCAGCTTCCTCACGGATTCAGCAAGAGGAGTTTTAATGACAGCTCCTTCGTTGGAAATCAAACACCTCACCATATCAAACCATTCAATACCCTTCAGATCTATGATAAGTGAAACATCATAAAGTTCTGGATACTCAATAACCTTAGATACCAATTTTTTGGTGTTGCTCAAAATGCCTTTCTAAAGCTGATTTTTTATCTTCAGCCTGGCAGATAAGATCCAGTAATTTATCAATCTCTTCCAGGTGTTGAGGGTGTTCCCCAATTCCTACAGGATGTTCAAAATAAATTCTAATTCGGGCTTTTGCGTCACTAATTACTGCCTCGTATTTCAGTGATAATGCATTATACAGTTCCTGGGGTAATGTTTTCAAAAAAATCTCCTATATAGTTATGTGTAGGCAATTTTATATTTTTATTGCAGTATTTCAATGAAAAGTGAAATGTGTTGTTGAATATGTTGAATGAGAATAATAGTCATTCAACAGTTCATTTGTTGGTATAAATGACAGAATATATATATTATTTAGTGGTGTTGAATGAGTTGAATGATATTTTCAAATATTAAAAAATATTTTATAAAATATATCTGACATAACTATATAGAGAAATATTTTGACATTAGATATCATACCAATAACTATCAGGGCTGCCAATGAGTTCGTGGAACAGCATCATCGGCATAATAAAAAAGTCCAAGGCGCGCGGTTCGCGGTCGGCTGTCTCAGTAATCCCGTAAATACTTTTCGGGATACTCATGATCCCGTAAATACTTTTCGGGATACTTTGGTGGCAGTCGCCATCGTCGGCAGACCCGTGGCGAGGAAGCTGGATAACGGCCTGACGGCCGAAATCACGAGGCTTTGCGCGAGTCCCGGAGCCCCCAAGAACGCGTGCAGCTTCCTGTACGGTCGCTGCTGGCGGATCTGGCAGCAGATGGGGGGAAAGCGGATGATAACCTACACCTTCCGGAAGGAGGCCGGAGGATCCATTCGCGCCACCGGGTGGCGCATGATCGGGGCCACCAGGGGATTCGGGGATCATCTCAAGGGCTGGCGGACGAGGCCTAACAGGGAGAAGCAGGAAAATGTCAAGGAACCAAAATATCGGTGGGAAATTACAAAAAAATAGGATAAAAAGAAGGCCTAATCCCGTGGCGAGGGATTTGTTCACGCCCAGGTATAAACCCCGGGTGGTGAAGAATAAAAAGAAATACAGGAGGGTTGATGTCGACAAAAGGGTTGAACCAATTGAAGAAGCCTGACTTATTTTCCTCCGAGGCTCAAACTCAATCCTTATTCATAACGACTCCTTGCTTTGGGAACCTTGTCACAGTGGATTTCATGCAGTCCATGATTAACGTGCAGTCGTGGGCTGCGGAAAAATATATTCCTCTCCGCCAATACTGGCTGGGCCAGAACGCCATCATCACCGAAGCGCGAAACAGGTGCGTGGCGGAATTCCTCAATGACAACGATCATTACTCTCATTTACTCTTCGTCGACGCTGACGTTGCCTTTGGAGTGGAGACTCTGGAAAAGATGCTGGAGGCGGACAAGGATGTGATTGTCGCGCCCTATCCGAACAAGCGAATGGATTGGGCGTGGCAGGAGTTTCGCGTCACCAATGATCCCGAGGCGGATTATTCAATGGCGGGACTGACGTACAACGTGGTGTTCGAGAACCAGGACAACGGAAAGAGCACCATTCAGCCCGATGAAAAGGGCCTTCTCCGGGTGAGACGGGCGCCGACGGGAATGATGCTGATTAAGAGGGAGGTCTTTGAGCGCTTGATCGGAGCGCCTTATCCCTGCCGGGTCAAGCCCTACAGGGACGTGAAGGAGACTAAAAACATGTATGGATTCTTTGACGTGATGACCTTGAAGTCCAATCATCGCCTCGGGGAGGATTTCGCCTTTTGCGAACGCGTCCTCGCCGCGGGCCGCGAGATCTGGGTCTTGTGCACAGCCAACATGCGTCACGAGGGCGCATCGAAGTTCACGGGAAACTTCCAGGAGCAGATCAAGACGATAGCAATGCTGCGCAAAAACGATGACTTAGAGGGAGGAATAAAGGAAATGGAAGAAAAAGGTGTGCCTTGGACAGTCAAGAAAAAATAGATCATTTTTACTTCACCATTCAAGGATGGTTTAACTATCACGATGTTTATGATATGGCTCTGTCATGGTTTGGAGACGGATCACATTTCGTGGAAATTGGAAGCTGGAAAGGACGGAGCTCGGCGTACATGGCGACGAACATTCATAACTCGGGAAAGAAAATCAGATTCGACTGCGTGGACACCTGGAAGGGGTCCTGGGAGCATCACCTGAGCGATGAGGACGTGGACAAGCACTTTCCTGATGAAGGCTCCCGGTGGCAGATGAAAAATTTAAAGAAGAAGGATTTATTCGGGCAGTTCACCAGGAACATCAAGCCCGTCAGGCACGTCATCACTCCCGTCAAGATGACGAGCGTGAAGGCGGCCAAGCGGTACGATGACAAGTCCCTTGACTTTGTCTTTATGGACGGAGCTCACGATGAGAAGAACGTGTATCAGGATATTAGCGCCTGGATGCCGAAGTTGAAGGACACGGGCGTCATCGCCGGTGATGATTTTCTTCAGCAGGGCGTTCGCCTGGGCCTGAAGAAATACGCGGCAGAGCACGGGGACTTCGAGATGTCCTTCGGGGCTAACATCATGACGTGTTGGATCCGAGTGAACGAGAAAACCAAGCAACATTGGAGGACACCATTGACATGATTAACGTACAAGCGAAAATAGAATATTTGTTTCCCGTTCCCATCTGCAAGGTGGAGCTGCCGGATGACGTGATGGTCAAGCTGGAACTGGAGACGAACGAGATTCTACACGAAAAAAAAGAAGACCACGCTGACCAGTTGGCGGGAAAAATTTATGAAGGCGAACAGATTGCCGTTCCGCGCAAGGGATTTATGAAAATGTTCATCGACACGGGAATTATTGCCGCGTGCGAAGGGTACGTGAAGGCGAGCACGATTCTGGATGGACGGGGAATAAAGATGTGGAAGGATTTTGATCTGACGTTTCAAAAAGCCTGGGTCGTCTCCCAGTATGCGGGGGACTATAACCCTGTTCATACCCACAGCGGAACCGTGTCAGGCGTTATTTACATTAAAGTCCCTGAACAGATTAACAAGGATTCGGAGCCTGACGGCTGGCTGACATTTCACAATAACCGGGAGTATGATGCAATGACATTGCGTTTCGGGATGACGAACAACAAGATGCCCGAGCGGGGGCATATGTACATCTTTCCCGCGTGGCTCGCGCATTCGGTGATGCCGTTTCGAGGACCAGGGGAGAGGCGATCAATGGCCTTTAACGTGCATGCAATTCCCACAGGCAAGTCTGGTGACAACACTTTTACAATAAACAATTAAGTTTATTGTTTAAATAAGAAAGGTTTTATTATGAAACTAACAAAAAAAGAGCCCACTGCCGCTGGTCAAATGATGTTCGCCAGCTTGGCGATGCAATTCAATCTCAAGGATGAGCACCCACAGCTGCGGAAATCAGTTTTACAAGAAATAGAAAAATGGATTAAAAAAGCTCCTGGTATTACCAGGTCCAATATGGGCGGCTGGCATTCTAAAACGACTCATACGGGTCCTTTGGGAAAGTTAACTAAAATAATTGCTGAAGAGTACGCTCCTATTTATGGAAAGGCGATGGGATGGCAGCTTAAGGATAGAAAATTTTTTTCGGAAGGCGGCGCGTGGGCCAATGTGAATCCGCAGGGAGGATCGAATAACACGCACGTGCATGGAAACTGCGTTCTTGCCGCATGTTATTACGTCCAGACGCACGGAGCGGACCACGGAGGAGCTCTTGTTTTTTGCGATCCGCGTCCAGGAGCCGTTCAATATCATCCATTGATCAAGGAGCCTAATTACATTAACGCCCAGAACATTGAACGTTTTCCTAATGATCACGATTTATTATTATTTCCCGGCTGGCTTCCGCACCGAGTAGCCTTGAATAAAAGCAAGAAAAGAAGAATATCCGTCGCTGTTAATTTCAACGTTGGAATTATAAAATGAACTTCCCCCTGGTTAAGATCACGTGGCTGGACGCCACGGACATTGAAACAGGATGGCTGTCGCTGCAAGAAATAAAAGATAAAACACTGGTGAGCGTGGAAAGTGTTGGATGGATTGTGGAAGAGAGTGAAGAGAAGTTGACGTTGATTGCCTGCTGGGATGAGAGTGATCAGAACGGCGGTCGGGGCGTTGTCATTCCCAGGCCCTGGATAGTGAATCGAAAAAAATTAGAAATGTGTCAAGAAGAGCGGTCGGGGCGTTGTCCATTCCCAAGCCCTGGATAGTAAAGTGACACCTTTTCCTGATAAGAAATATAACATCATCTACGCAGATCCGCCCTGGAAATACAAAAGAGACGGTAACCATTCAGCAGCCTCTGTTTATGATGTAATGGAACTTGAGGATATTAAAAATTTAAATGTTAAAAGCATTTCGGAAGATCAATCGCATTTGTATTTATGGGTAACTAATCCTTTTCTCCAAGAAGGGCTAGATGTCTGTCAGGCATGGGGTTTTGAGTATAAAACATTAATTACTTGGATTAAAACTTATAAAGATGGAACTCCTGAAATGGGTATGGGATACTATTTTAGGAGTTGTACTGAACACATAATTTTTGGTGTTAAAGGCAAAATGAAATGCCTTAATAAAAATACTAGGAATATGATTAAAGAAATCAATCCTAGATTGCATAGTAAAAAACCTTCAATGATTAGAAATTTAATTGTTGAGTGTAGTGGCGATCTTCCACGCATTGAACTGTTTGCAAGACGAAAAACAGATGGCTGGGATTGTTGGGGAAACGAAGTGCATTGACCTACCCTCTGCCCCTAAAAGGGCTTAAATTCGTGTCAAGAAAATAATTAAAAAAAGATTTCTTGATTAATGCTGACGATGTGTTTAAATTAGTTCTCACCCCAAATCATAAATAAGGAGAAAAAGAATGGAAAAGCAATGCAATTGTGGTGGGACCAGTGACTGTGTTTCACGTGAAGATTATAAGAAGGCGCTTAAAGCAACAGCGTACCTGGCAGAGAAAGTCAAGATTTTAGAACAAAAATATAAATTGGCATTGTTTTCTCCCGAAGCGGAAAATGGAAGTATCAATGAATCAGTGAACACTTCGTTCCAACCTCCCTCTCCTCCCGAAAGAACCCAAGATCTAGAGAGTCTGAGATCCAAAGGAAATGGGTGGGGAAAATCCACGTGGAATGAGGATAATCAAATCAACGTGACAATGGCTAACCCGTTGCCTCCAGGATTGAGTAGCGGAAAAGAAATAAAATTGGAAGACAAAGACACCGTCCTGACGGAAGAAGAATGCGATTCCAACAACCGCGTGAAGAAGCATGATCAGTCCTACTGGCGGGACGATTAATGGTAGTGACATGCCCGAAATGCGGAACTGCAATTAACAGAAAAGAATGGGATGAAGTGAAGAATAAATGGAAAGAGGTTGAA
>Ga0080013_1001471_pt1 | contig 31099 bp, 64 predicted proteins | sample ETNvirenome_6_85_FD_69236 | JGI IMG/M metagenome (GOLD analysis project Ga0080013, IMG submission 69236) | Marine viral communities from the Pacific Ocean - ETNP_6_85 (SPADES assembly) (version 2) | ecosystem: Environmental > Aquatic > Marine > Oceanic | place: Pacific Ocean | collected 2013-06-19 | reverse complement strand
CTACTGGTGTTCAACAAACAGTAAGAGCAGAAATTATACAATTAATGCCAATGATTAAAAAAGCAAGTGTAGAAGCTGTGCTTGAAGAACGATCAAGAGGTGGTCAAATGGCACAAGCAATGGGAGCAGTTTCACAAAACTCATAAAGGAAAAATAAATGACAACTTATGCAATGCCAACAACAATAAGTCCACAATCAGCAAGATTTGGATTAGTAACAAATACAAGAAGTTTTGTAAGTCCATTATCAGGAGCAGTTCAAACAACAGCAATGAGTGGAGCAAGATGGACAGCTACATATACTTATCCACCAATGACACATGCAGAAGCAGGAGAATTTCTGGCATTTCTTATTTCCTTACAAGGAAGTGAGAATAGGTTTAATGCTTGGGACCCTCTACATAAATTAAAAGGTAATAGAGGAACACCTACTGGCACACCATTAGTTAACGGTGGCAGTCAAACTGGAACTACTCTTGTGACAGACGGTTGGAGCAATAGCACTTTAGTTTTAAAAAAAGGAGATTATTTTGTGGTTAATTCTGAACTCAAAATGGTAACAGCAGATGAAACATCTGATGGTAGTGGAAATTTAACAATTAATTTTGAACCTGCTTTAAGGTCAAGTCCTAGTAATAATGCTGGTTTGACAATATCGTCTTGCACAGCAGTTATGATGTTAGTAGACGATAACCAGACAATGTGGGATCAAACGAGTATAGAAAACTATGGTTTAACATTTTCAGGAATAGAAGCATTTACTTCATAATGAAATGGCAAAATAAAGGTAAAGGTAGAAGAAAACGAGGTTCTAAACAAAGAAAAGCAAGACGAAGAAGAAACAGAAAAAGGAGGTAGCATGAAGTGGTTTATGCTAATAATGTTTGTTCATATTTCACAATATGGACTTGAACAACCAAGTAATGTAAAATTTATTAAGATTGAAAAGGAATACAACTCTATGAAAGAATGTATTGATGATCAACCAAAACAAACGATAGAACAGATAAAGAAATTTGATTTTGATTATGATTGGAAAGTAGCATCATGCACAGATAGTAGATTTCACATGTATTTATATCCTAATTATCCTAATAAAACGAAAGAAATATTAAAAGGAGTTCCGATAAAATATGGATATGATAAGATTAAAAAAAATAAAAAGACTAATTAAAGATATTATGACTATTAAAAAAAGTGGTAAGTTACCTGGTCATACAGGACCACATGGAGCAAATCCAGATAAAAGATAAATTAAAAAAGAGAGAGTAGTGTCGGGTATTCAACAAACTACTCTCTCATTATTTGTTAAAATTACACATAAATAACACAATGTTATCTATAAGGAGAATTATAAACTATGACAAGAACGATAGCAACAGCAAACAAAAATGAAACAACAGCAGAAGTCTTTAGACCTGTTTTGTTCTTATTCCTAGACCTTGATGGCGGAGATGTAACAGTTAATTCTTCAGACCAAGATATAGCATGGGATTTTGATGGGGATAGCAGTGATGAAACATTTACTGGTGTTGGACAATTTGGAAGTGTATCAGTAATAAATGAAAGTGCTGATTTAAAAGCATCAGGAATACAATGTATGCTTACTGGAGTTCCAACCACTCATATTAGTAATGCTTTATCTGAAAGTTATTCTGGCAGAACAGCAAAACTATATATAGGTTTTTTAAATGCTAGTAGAGTATTAGTAGCTGATCCAATGGTTATATTTGCAGGAAGAATAGACGCTATGGATATTCAAATAGGAAAAACTGCAAGTGTATCTGTTTCAATAGAATCAAAATTAGTAGATTGGGAAAGAGCAAGAATTAGACGATATACCAATCAGGATCAAAGAAACTTATATTCTACTGATGAATTTTGTGAATTTGTTGTGCAAACAGTAGAAAAGGAATTGGTATGGGGTCAAAAGACATAACTAAATTAGCAGCATATTTAAGTAAAGTTCAAAACAAACCTTTTAAATATGGAACTTTAGATTGTGCCATCTTTACTGTAAGTGCTGTTGATAGCCAAATTGGAACTAAATTAAAAAGTAAATTGTTTGGTAAATACAAAGACTTAAAAGGTGTTGCTAAACGAATAAAAGAGATAGGAAAAGGAAGATATATTAATGCCATAGAAAAGATTTGCAAAGATAATAAATTTAAAGAAATAAGTCCAGATTATGCCCAAAGAGGAGATGTTTGTATTATGAAAGATAAAAACAAAACAGTAATGGGGATTATTGGACTAAATAACAAACCTGTGTTTGTAGGTAAAGAGGGTGGTTTAGTAGAATTTAATAAAGATATAGTTAAAAGAGTTTGGAGGATTGAATAATGGGTGGAGTAGTAAAATCAGTTGTTCAGTTTGGGCTAAAAAATGTTATATCCGATCCATCATTAGCTGGTATAGGATTTAGTTTTAACCCCTGGACCTTTATTGGAAAAATAGCTATTACTCTTGCTATCCAATCAGCATTTAATACAGTTGCTGGAAAAAGAAAACCAACATTACCAAGCCCTGCATTTGAAGAAGAAAACGAAACAAGAAAGACAATGGTTCGTTCTACTGTTGCTCATAGGTCAGTAATGTATGGAGAAACACTTACATCAGGACCAATAATTTTTGCAGATACAAGTGGAACAGATAATAAGTATTTACATTTAGTAATTCCAATATCTCATACTGATTATGGATATGGAATAAATAGTATAGATAAAGTTTATTTAAACGATACAGCAATTACTTTATCAACTGATTTGGATGGAAGTAATGTAGTTAATACTGGCGATTACAATGGCAAGGTTAGAATAAAAACAGCATTAGGTAAATCAACTCAAACAGCAGATTCAGATGCTGTAAGTGAAATTACTAATTGGGGTTCAAATCATATTGGGAAAGGGGTCAGTTATTGTTATCTTCGCCTAGAATACAATCAAGATACATTTCCAACAGGAATACCAAATGTAAGAGTTCAAGCACAGGGAATGAGATGTTTGGACACTAGATACACTACCTTTGCAGCAAATACAGTTATAAATACTTCAACAGAAATTTTTACTATCTCTAGCCATTCGCTTTCAACAGGTGATGGTTGGGTTTATAATAATGCAGGAAATAGTAATATCGGTGGTCTCACATCTGGAAACACATATTTTATTATAAAAGTAGATGCTAATACTTTTAAATTAGCAACTTCATTAGCAAATGCAGAAGCAGGAACAGCAGTTAATATAACCTCTTCGCCTTCAGAAACTCACAAATTTCAAAAGATAACTTTTAGTAAAAACCCTGCTGTAATTATTAGACATTATTTGACTTCAGATTATGGATTAAATTTATCTGATGACGAAGTAGATACAACAAGTTTTGATGCGGCTGCGAATGTGTGTGATGAAACAATCACTAACAAAGATACTACAACTTCTAACAGATATGAATGTGGTGGTATGATTGATCTTGGAAAAACTCCAATGGATATTATTGCACAGCTTTTAACATCTTGTGTTGGACTGCTTGTCTATGAGCAAGGAACATACAAATTATTTACAGGTGCAGCAACTTCTTCTGTTAAAACATTTACAGAAGATAATCTACGAGGAGAAGTTCAAGTAAGAACAAAACCAAGTAAAAAAGAACTCTATAATGCAATCAAGGGGACATTCCAAGATTCGGCTAATCAATATCATAGTTCAGAATTTGAGTTGCAAACAAACTCTACCTACGAAACAGCAGATGGAAGTGAAAGAATTATAAGAGATATAGAATTACCTTTTACATCTTCCAGATTAGCAGCACAGAGAATTGCAAGATTACATTTAAACAAATCAAGACAAGCAATATCAGTTGATTTGCCCTGCAATATGAGTGCTATGGAGGTATCGGTGGGAGACACCATATCTTTGACACTATCGGATTTAGGGTGGACTACTAAAGAATTTAAAGTATTAGAATGGAATTTATCTAATGATGGAGGTATTGATTTAAGATTACAGGAAGAAGCAAGTTCAGTTTATTCTTGGACTTCTGCAGATGATGAAACGACAACAGATGCAGCACCTAACACTACATTGCCAAGTAGCTTTAGTGTTACAGCACCAGACACAATAGCTGTATCTGACACATTAGCAAGTTTCTATGATGGACAAGTTGTTCCAGCTACAACAATCACTATTGCTTCAACTGATCCTTATTCGCAATTCTTTGAAGTAACTTATAAATTGTCTAGTGATAGCACATATATATTATTAGGAGAGGGCAGACAAACAACCTTTACAACACATCAATTAAAAGAGGGTAGCACTTACGACATAAGGGCGAGAGCTAGAAATTATGTTGGTGTTTATAGTGGTTTTACTACAACATCATATACAGTTGTAGGAGAATTAGATCCACCATCAACAGTAACAAATTTTGCATGTAATATTATTGGGGAAAAAGCATATTTATCATGGGACCCTGTAACTGATTTGGATTTGGCATTTTATGAAATTAGATATTCTACCGCGACAAGTGGAGCAGATTGGTTTAATAGTGTTGTCTTAATAGAAAAAGTTTCAAGACCTGGAACTTCTACTACTGTCCCAGCAAGAGTGGGTTCGTATTTAATTAAGGCAGTTGATAAAATGGGTAATTATAGTATTGCAGAAACTATTGCAATATCTACGATTGCTTCTCTAACAGGTTTAAATTTAGTAACAACAACCACTCAACATAGTGGTTTTACAGGAACAAAGACAAATTGTGTAATTGATACAGCTACAACACCAGATGAATTAATTTTAAGTTCAACTACAAATTTTGATGATTTATTAGTAACAACTTTAGATGGTGCAATTAATAATAGTGTAACTTCTGTAACCTTAACTGATGCTGGTAATTTTCCAGATGGAGCAGGAACAATATTAATTGGATCAGAACAAATAACTTATACAGGAAAATCTACTAACACTTTAACAGGTTGCACAAGAGGTGCAAATAGCACAAGTGCAGCTTCGCATGTTGATGATGTTGCTGTTAAAGGATTCATAGATGATGCAGAAATATTCTTTGATTCAGGTGGTGCAAGTGGAACAGTTGCAACAGAGGGAACTTATGAATTTGATAGTGTAGTTGATTTAGGAGCAGTAGTAACAAGCAGATTGTTTCCTACTATTTCACAAACAGTTACAGACAGAACAAATTTATTTGATAATGTAGCAGATGCCTTGTTTGATTCAAGGTCAGGTTCATTTGATGGAGATGCAGTTAGTAGTTGCACAAGTATTTTATATTTTGCTTATTCAGATGATAATTCAAGTTATTCAGATTTTCAAAAAGCATTGGCTTCTTCAGATGTTACAGCGAGGTATTTAAAGTTTAAATTAGTAATGACATCTAATGGAGATGCAAGTCCAGAGGTTTCTGCATTATCAGTTGAAATAGATATGGTAGATAAAATAGTATCTGAAAAAGATAAAAGTATTGGTTCTAGTGGAACTGCAATAACATTTCCTAGTGCTTTTAAAGTTACACCAATGGTAGCAATAACTATTCAAAGTAGTGCTACTGGAGATTATTTTACATTAAGTAGTATATCAGCGACAGGGTTTACTTGTAATATTTATAATTCATCTGCTGCAGGTAAAACTGGAACAATTAATTATTTAGCAAGAGGTTATTAATGACAAAAATTAGATATTTAGTTAAATTAACTGCACCTTGTGAGTGCTGTAATAATCTATCCTATGGATTTAGGGGAAACTTTGAAACTGAAGAACAAGCTCGTCAATGGATTGTTCATGCAAAAATTTCCAAAGATTATAAACCAGAAATATTACCAATAACTATTGACAAAAATTATAACGATAAGATATTATTTAAGTGTGAAAAACAACAGAATTTTAGCATTAACTAAATGACTTGTCAAGATTGTTATAAAGTTATAAAATTAAAAAAGGACAATAAAAAAATGAAGAAAAAAATTAAAGAAATTGAAAAATTATTATTAACAAACAAATATACTTTAGGAGGTAAAAAAATATGAGCCAAGTATCAGACTATAGTCTAAGTAATCAAAGTTTTCCAGATTTTAGAACAGAACTTAATAATATATTAGGTGGAATAAATACATTAAATTCTGGAAGTTCTGCACCAAGTAGTTTAGTTGCAGGTAGCTTATGGTTAGACACGACCACTTCAACATCACCTACTCTGAAATACTATGATGGATCTGACAGCATTTCATTATGCACAATAGACCATAGTGCAAATACAGTTAATTGGTTAGATTCAACTGTATCAATGAGTGGAGCTTATGATTTAGATGGTGGAAAATTAACTTTAGATGCTAATGCTAATACTTCTCTACATGCTTCAACAGATGACCAAATAGATGTTGAAATAAGTGGAGCAGATGATTTTACATTTACTGCAAATTCATTTAATGTATTATCAGGTTCGGCATTAACAATAAATGCAGGAGGTTCATTAGCTAATGCAGGAACTTGGGGAGATAGTATATCTTCAACAGGTAAAGCATTAGTAATGGGATTTTAAATTATGGAGGAAATAAACAATGGCGAGTGAAGTTTTAAAAGTAAAACTAAATGCAGCTATGTCAAATAGTGAAGTAGATTTACTTACAGTAGCTAGTGGTCATACTTACACAATATTAAGTATCACGATTACAGAAACAGCAGGAGCAGCAGAAACTTTTGATTTATACATCAGAGATGATGCAGGAGGTAATGATTATGAAATTTATTCAGATCAAGCACTTGCTGCAAATGCAACATTTGAACATACATCTAAACTTGTTTTAGAAGCAGCAGATGTTCTTTCAGGTCAAACTGCAAGTTCAGCAAATGTTGATGTTGTTATAAGTTATTTAGATCAAACATTATAGGAATAAATTATGAGCGGCACAGTTTTAGACAACATCGATAGACAATCTGGTGTAATCGCAGAATCTTCAGGTGGAATTGAAGTTCGTTCTGACGATCCATCAGCATCTGTAGGAACAGTATGGTTCAATACAACTTCTTCAGTATTAAAGGTTTATAGAAATGTAGGTGCTTGGAGTGCTGGTGGCGATCTTGGATCAAATAGAATTTGGATTACAGGTGCAGGAACACTTGCAGCAGGATTAGCATGGGGTGGCACTACGACAGGTGCAGGTGCAGCTAAAGTTTCTACGAGTGAAATCTATGATGGAACATCTTGGGCAGCAGATGATTCATTAGTTACAGCAATTTATAATGGTGGTGGTTGTGGAATACAAACTGCTGCAATATCAGCAGGTGGAACTACTTTAACTAATGTTACAGAGGTTTTTGATGGCACCAGTTGGGCAGTAACTGGAGCTTTAGGAGCTTCTATGGCAGGAAATCGTTGTGGTGGAATACAATCTTCAGCAATTAGCACAGGTGGTTATGCAAGTGGTTCATATACTGCTGTTACGGAGGAATTCAATGGAAGTGTTTGGGGGTCAGGTGGTGCTTTAAGTGATGACCGAGAAACAACTGCTGTTACAGGAGCATCAGTATCTGCTTGTTTATGTTTAGGAGGAGAAGATGGTGGTGGAAGAAAAACAATTACAGAAAGCTACAATGGTTCTGCGTGGAGTTCGGGTGGAACATTAGCAGTTGCAACAAATAGATTAGAAGCATCTGGTATTGTCAATGCTGCTTTAAGTTTTGGTGGACAATCAGCATCTGATTTTTTAACTACTGCTCAAACTTATAATGGAAGTGCTTGGGCTAGTGGAGATACTTTAACACAAAAAAGAGGACAGCATTGCGGAGATGGCACATCAACAGCTACCTTTTGTGCAGGTGGAGGAACTTCTACTTCATCAGATACACCGACAGATAATACAGAAGAATTTGCAGAAGCAGTAACAGCAAGGACAATATCAAATAGTTAGGAAAAAAATATGAGCGGATCAACAACAAAAAATACAGGAAGGCAATCAGGGGTAATTTTTGCAGCAGCAGGTATAGAATTATTATCAAGCGATCCAGGAAGCCCAACTACAGGGCAGGTATGGTTTAATACAACAACAAGTTTATTAAAATATTATAATGGAACAGCAACAAAAACTGTAACAGATAGTTAATTATGAGTGGAACAATATCAAATAATATAAGTCAAAGTAGTGGTTCAATAACAGCACCATCTGGCGGTATACAAATTTTAGCAAGTGATCCTGGAAGTCCAACAACAGGACAAGTGTGGTATAATAGCACAACAAATACATTAAAATATTATAATGGTTCTGTAACAAGGACTGTAACAGCTTCATAAAAATTTTAAGGATAAAACTATGGCAAATAAATATTGGGTAATTGAGAATACAGGCAAAGACTTTTTCACTCATCAAGACAGAGATGATATGCCAGTATTTCAAGGACATCCTGGTAATGTTTGGGTTACTTCTAGTAATGCCAAAGCAACAGCTTGGGCAGGTAAATATCCTAATGTTTCTAAAACCAAAACTGAAGCACAAGGAATTGTAGATGATAAGATTGAAGAAGCACAAGAAGAATGGGATAATCAAGATGAACCAAAACATCCACAGGAAAGACCTGTAAAATATATATTAGATTGATATGACAAAACTAACACAAGTTAATTATCCTATGCTGCCAACTAAGGATAATGGATTTATAAACAAAATAAAAAACGAACTCAACGATACTATGGCAAAAAGACAAGTTTTTAGAACAGAAACTGAGATGAGGTTTTCTGTTTTAAATGATGGTAAACATCCAACTAAAGCCAGTAAATATTGGCAATGTGTAAGAGAACAAGGAGTATTTATTGAAAACCTACATACATTATCTTTTGAATATAGAAGAAATCTAATCAAGTTAAAAAAGAAACAAAGGAAATTAGAAACAGAAACTGATGAGTTTAAAAAAGAATATTTACAAATTGACATTGATGAATGTAAATGGATAAAAGCACAACAAGAATCTGTTGCTAAAGATAGAGTAAGAGAAATCGAGCACTGGAGCCGGTTAAAAAAAGAACTTAATGACGGTAGTTTTGATACAAAAAATGTAAATACACATCAGGCAAAAAGTTATGAACAGAATCTTTTGAACAGAAAAAATACTTTAACGCCAGGCAGCAGCCAGGCGGAGGTCATCAATGTTTTAGGACCACTACAAACTCTACAACGATTAAATCGTGGAGACAAATTAAGTAATGACACAGGCGGTGTAACAATACCCATTGAAAATACCGAGAGAAAAACTATACCTACGAAATAGGAACTTAGAACAAAACCCAACGAACCAGAAAAAAAGTGAACTTTATAAATCTGTGTTAAACAGTTTTAAAAAGATTGGTCAAGTTAATCCTTTAATTTGTGTTAAAGATAGAGATAAATATAAAGTATGTGTAGGCAACAATCGTTTTCTTGCAGGTTGTGAATTAGGATTCAAAGAATTTGATATAATAATTGTTCCTGATGAAAACAGGAATAAGTTTAGAGAAATAATAAATAATTATAAAAAAATAAAGGAATAAATATGAAAAGAAAAGATAGTGGGCTTAGCTCATTTGAAGAAGGAAGATTAACACAATCTGTCAATCAACTTCGAGAAGATATGAAAAAAATGTCTTTTAAAATTAATCATTTAGAATCAAGACTTAATAAAGGAACTGGATTTGCTATTGGTATATTAATTATCTTATCTATTGCTATGTCAGGGCTTAATTCGTTCTGGGCGACATGGTTTAAATAATGGGGAGAAAAACTCGTTATGGAGAAAAAGCCAAACCTGAAGATTCAATGAGAAAAATTTACAGAGATGGTAAATGGATTCCAATTAAGCCAGTTTTATATATTGGAAAGACAAATAAAATTTGTGGTTTTGTTGATGGAATTTACATACCCTATAAATATGTAGGACCAGTAAAAATTAAATAGGAGTTTTTTTATGTTTAAAAAATCTGTTAATTATAGTAGGATTTTAATTTGTAGTGATAGTCATTTGCCCAATCATCATGAAGATACAATAGATTTTTATTCTGCAATAATAAATAAACTTAAACCAACATATTGTTGTCATGTTGGAGATTTGTGTGATTTTTCTAGCTTACAAGTAAATAGAAATATAGATCCAAACATAGATAGTCCTGTATTAGAATTAACTAAAACAAGAGAAGCAATAAAAGAATTTGAAAAATTATTCCCAAAATTAGATATTACCTATGGTAATCACGATTTAAGATTACAAAGAAAAAGTGAAAACATGGGTATTCCATCTGATTTTATTAAAGGATTTAACCAATTATTAAATATAACTGCTGACTGGAAATGGCATCAAAAGTTATTAATTCCATTACCAAGTGGACAAGATTTATTTGTTACACATAATTTTAAAGCAAATATTCTACAATCTGCTATGGGATTAAACTGTTGTTTTGCTTGTGGGCATTATCATACACAAATGCAAATATCTTATGCAAGTAGCCCAACTCAATTATATTGGGCAATGTGTGTAGGAACAACTCTAAATCCAAAATCTGATGCTTTTAAATACCAGAGAACATTTGTCAAAAGACCATTGTTAGGTTGTGGAATTGTCATTGATTCTATACCACAAATTATTCCAATGATATTGGACAAACATGGCAGATGGACAGGAAAGATACGAATTTAAAAAAATTTGGGTGTAGCTTTATTGCTGGGCAGTCTTTGACTGGGTGGGTTTTTTTGATATAATAAATAAAATGTATGAAAATTGGAGATTAGAAAGCGAAGTAAACACAATGTGGTTTAAATCAAGAAAGAACTTTGTCATCTATTCTTTTTCTAAAGATAAAAGTAAAGTAGTAAGAGTTAAAATTATTCCGAGTAGTAAGACAGGTCAATATTTAATGGCACTTGCTGAAGATCAAGGAAATTATTTAAGTAGCCGACTTTCCAGGTGCAAGAATATGGAGAGCTGCCTTACTGATATGTGGGATGAAAGCCCTAGAGATTATGGGAATAAACCTGCAACTCTTATGGGTTTTATAATTAAGGATTTAATGAAAAGATTTATTAAAAATTAAGGAGGAAACTATGGAAAACTTATGGAGCATAATTGTTCATTGGTGGCCAGTTGTAACATCTGTTATTGCTTGTGCATCAGCGATAGCGGCTTTGACACCAAGTCAAACTGATAACCAAATCGTAAATTTTTTGAACAAAATAATTGACAGGGCCGCACTTAATGTGGGAAAATCCAAAGACTTACGTGCTGACGAGGAAGAATAATGTTATCATTTATGATTGCATTGTTAGTTCTTGTAGGATTATTAATATTAGGTATGGTATACCTATCGCAAAAATATGGAAAAGCAAAAACAAAACTTATGGTTGCAAAGGTGCAGAACAAGACATCAAAGACTGCTCGTAAGATTACTAGGGATATTCGTAATAAGTCTAGTGATTTTATTCGTGGCAAATTGTCAAAGCATTGGAAAAAATGAATGTATCTGGCTTGAACCAATTTATTTGTCATCAGAAGATATAGTTGTTATATCTGATGGTTTGGCTAGAGATATATTCACACACAATGAGATATGGAGAGAGAACTGTAACTAATGCCAGAAATGATTTTATTAATTTGGGTAGGTAATTTTTTGTATTATGAAAATACTTACCCAAATATATTTGCTTGTAAATCTAATGCAGAATTAATATTAAATAAACAAAATCAGTATTCATATATCTGTTCTCCTAATAATCGTAAAACACAACAAATAAAAGTTAAAGGAATATTCCATAAGGACTTATTAAAATGAATAAATTATTAATATTATTATTATTTGTTCTTAGTAGTTGTTCAAATATTGGAATGGCATCTTTATCATCAAATATCATTACAGTAGCTGCAACAGGAAAAACTAATGCAGATCATGCTATTTCTATGTTAATGCAAAAAGATTGTGAAATTAAAAGAGTTTTAAATGAAAGCGAGATATGTGAATGATTGAAATATTAGGAACTACTGAAACGACAATTTTAATATTTATAGGTATATTTTTATCCATTATTTTTATAGAAATTTATTCAGGTAAAAACTTAAAATGATACATATAATAAAACATTCTAAATTTGACAAACCAATAAGAGTATATGTTTGTGGAGAAGATTTAGTTTATATAAAAGATTTAATAGATAAACATTATAGAATTGGTCCTAAAAAAACAGAACCGATAAGAGAATCTATTAATTGGTTGTTCCATGATGCTTTAAGATTGCTTTGTAGAAAACATAAAATAAGCCCAAAATGGCAAGGAACAAACATATTAAAACCAAATAGCAGCAAGAAAAAATAATGGAAAAATTAGTAATGGAGATTATTGCTTCAGCTATGGCAATAATTTCAGTATATCTATATGGCAACAAATCTATGAAAGCACCTTGCTTTGGAATGTTGGCACAAATTTATTGGACTTATTTTTGCTATACACTCGAATTATATGGGCTACTCATTCTTTGTGTTATGATGTTTACAATTCATTTGAGGAATTATTTTAAATGGAAAAGAGAAAAAAATTATTACAAAACCCTTTAATATTACAAGAAGCAATAGTTGATTTAATGGTAAGTTCTAGTTATTTAGGAATGGAAACAATGCCTAAAACAATGGTCTTTAAAATTTGGGACTATTATCCAATCTTTAATTATTCCAGAAGTGTTGAAAAACAAATTAAAGAAATGAAATCAGCTAGTGATGAAGTTAAAATTAGATCCACTTATAAAATTATAGGATTTAAAGAAAAGACATATTTTGGTATAGAAAAGACTATACATTGAAAAAAACACCCTTTTTTCTGCCCACCAGCTACTGATTCACTACCTTTCTATATAATACTACCCCCATATTTATATTAAAACTTTTTTGACAACAGGTCTGCAAGTTCTTGCAAACTTTCCCTAATCCTTTCCCCTGCATAATTCCTCCTGTAGTGATACATCAATTTAATATCTTTAATGCTATATCCAGCATAGCAAATCAAAAATAATAAATGAGTAGTCTTGTCTCCCAATCTAATATGTATTTTATTTAATTTATTTATAGCATCTAGCTGCGAAGTCATCTTATCGTGAAAACCAGGTGTCTTATAGATATTGATGTCCAAACATGATTTTAATCTTCCTACTTGGGCATTATAACAAAGTTTAGAAAAGTATTCCCCTGCATTATGTTGTTCCTCTGTAATATATTTTCTACTAGCTAACCAAGTAATAGGATCAGTTGCAATATTGTATTTTTTGTAATTTCCTGCCCTTTGAACGTTCTTTAACCTGAGTTCATATTCTCTCTGATCACAAGCAAAAGGATCAAATTTCTTTTTTAATCTTATTCTAGTCTGAACTTTTTTGGACATACAACATCACAATTAAACAATGAAAATTATATTTTATCTTTTAAGATTAGTAATTTTGTAATTTGATAATAAAGAGTATTTTCTCTTATAAGTCTTTTATAGGCGTGCATGGATGGGAAAGCAATATCTTGCATAAACTTTTCAAAAACAGCTTTATGAACCCATTTGGGATATTTTCCTAGAAATGTAATCCACACTTGTCTGGCTATTTCGTCAGAATGAGCTTTAAAATTAGCTGCGTGTCCTGACCAAACTGTTCTGTAAATTCTAATAGCTTCTTCTTTACTTACAGGAGTTAGAATAACATCTACTTTTTTTAGTAATGTTTTAGCTTTAGGTATATCTTTTAAATCAAGTTTATCTAACCAACGACTAGTGGAGATCCAATTAACAAAGTATATATAATTATTATCTTTTGTAAGTAGGTCTGCTGTTTGTATTGGAGAAATCTTATTCATTTATACCTTTAATTAATAATATATATATATTAAATCTTTAATAAGTATACTATTTTTCAGCATTTGTAAACCTTTTTGGTATTTTTTCTTGAAAGCAATTTTTATAATTTTCTTTAATCTTTTCACAAGGCGACATAGCACAATATTGAACAGCATATAGAAATGGGTTTATATGATGTTTTTTCCAAAAGGGCCTTTCCCCTATATTATGTTGAATAGTATGATGTTCCCTGCAAAGTGGAACTACAAAACAATCATCACTCTTTAAAGCCATACCACCAATCCCAAACCCTAAATGTGCTGGATCACAAGGACTATTATAACAAATAAGACACTTGCCTGTTTTAATGAAATTTAAGTGTTTTTTAGACCTTAAAAATGGTGTTTTTTGCATAATTTATTTTAACAAAAAAAAAGGTTTTTTTGAGTTATTTTTATACTTATTTTTAATATATCTAAATTGTTTAGTAAAATCAATAAGTTAAATTTATTAAATAATTATAATATTTTATAAATATAGTTTATAATTTTCTTATTATGATAAATAAAAAAAATTGGTTTGATGTTGATAAAGTTGGACTTAAAAAAATTCAATCTGAAAAAGATAAGTTTTTTATAATTCAAGAACTTGTTTCAAATGCTTTTGATGAAAATATTAATTCTTGTGAAATAGAATTAACAAAAGATAAAAGTAATGGATCATCAAGAACTTATATATTATCAGTTAAAGATAATAGTCCTGATGGATTTAAAAATTTATCACATGCTTATACTATGTTTGCAGATTCTTATAAAAAAGGAAATGTTAAACAAAGAGGTCGTTTTAATTTAGGTGAAAAATTTGCTTTAGCAATGTTTAAAAAAGCTAAAATTATTTCTACTAAAGGATCAGTTTTATTTTCTGAAGATGGAAGAAAAACTTGTAGAAATAAAACTAAAACAGGAACAGAATTTTTAGGACATATAGTTTTAACTAATGAAGAATGTAATTCAATGTTAGATAAATCTAAAAATATAATTGTTCCTAAAGGAATAATTTTCAAAGTAAATAATTTACATATTAATCGTAGTAATGATGTAATTAAAACATTTAAAATTTTTCTACCCACAATAATTTCAGATACAGAAGGAAATCTTACACAAACTGTTCGTGAAACTGTTGTAGAAATTTATCCTAAATCTGGAAGCAAAGGAATGATTTATGAGCTAGGCATACCAGTTGTCGAATCTGAAGTTGATTATGACATTAATGTTATGCAAAAAATTCCTTTAAATAAAGATAGGGATAATGTTACACCAGCATATAATAAAAAACTTTGTGCAGAAGTTTTAAATCATTGCCATAATAATTTAAATGAAGAACAAGTTAAACAAGGTTGGGTTACAACTGCTTTAGAACAAGCTAATAATAAAGCTGTTGCTGATGTGATTTCTAAAAAACATGGAGAAGATGCTTTAATTTGGGATATATCAGATAAAGAGGCAAACAAAAAAGCATATGCAGATGGAAGAGAAACTATAAAAGGTGGTAGTTATTCTTCTGAAGTGTTTGAAAGAATAAGAGAAGTAAGAGAGGAAACTGGTTTGTTTAAACCAGCAGGACAGATTCCTCAATATGCTAAACCAGTATTCGGAGGTGGAGCAAAAGAAGTTAAAAGAACTGAAAAAATAAATGAAGTAGTTGATTATGCTAAAGATATGTTCTTTAAATTATTTAATGAATCTTTAAAAGTTTCTGTTCATAATGGTCATGGTGCAAGTGCAACATTTGGAGGTAATGGATTAAATTTCTTTTACAATACTTTAGGTAAGAAATGGTTTGATCTTGAAAATAATAAAGAACAAATATTATCTTTATTAATTCATGAGTTTGCTCATCATATAGAATCAGATCATTTAAGCACAAAATTTTATGATGCTTGTTGTGATATTGGTGCTAAATGGTTTGTAATAAATGAAAAGGAAAATAAATGAGTAAAATACTAATATTTAAAATGAAAACAAAAGATTTATCTAAATCAGGTTATCACGATAGCTGTATTAATTTAGCTCAACAAAATGTGCTTAAATGTTTTAAAAATAAACTTATTCTTTTAACAAATGAAGTAACAGATGCTCTTAATGATTTATATGCAGAGGAAAAAATAATTGACAAAGCAATAAAAGATAAGGAGGAAAAAAATGAATAAATACTTACAAAAAATAAAAAATAAACATAGGGGAACAAGCATAAAATACATATCTTGGATAAATAGAAAAATAAAACCAAGACTAACCAGAAAAGAAAAATTGGTTATAAAAGAAAAATGGTTTAAAAAACACCAAAAGTTTTGTCAAAGATATTATTTAGCAAGAGCTAGAGCAAACAGATTAGAGGTAAAACTAATAGAAAAAGTAAGAGAGGTTAATGTATTAAAAAAAAGAGTTTTGAACGACAAAGAAAGATATATTCTTGATAAAAGAGTTTTTAACAATTCTCCTTTAACTCTACAATCAATTGCAGATAAACATAATATATCTAGGGAGAGAGTTAGGCAGATTCAAGAAAAAACAGTATTAAAACTACAAGAGGATATTGAAAAATGAATAAACCACTAACACAAAAAGAAAAGTTGATTAAAAAAGTTAACGATTTGGATAGTAAACTTGTAGGGCTAGATATTAAAATAGGTAATCCAATGCAGGACTTACATCCAAGTTCTTTAATCAATCACTTTCATTTTATCTTGGACAGTTTACCGAATAGAGTTTTGGCTAAAATAATTAGAGAAGCCAAAGCTAAAGTAAAAGAGCTGGAAGAAGAAAAAAAAGGAGATATTGTTGAATAAAAAATATTATAATGTAAAAGGATCAGGTGATTTAAAAAGTTCATCAGGTATGGGAGTTTTTTTGACTAAACATACTTTTGGAAAAACAAAAAGACTACCCAATATGGATGAACAAGAAAATTATTTTATAAAAAGGAAAGGTTAATGAATAAAAAATATTATAATGTAAATGGGGAAATAAAAATGGTAAAAAAATTATTAATAGCTAGTGCAATACTTTTAAGCTCTTGTGCTTATAAAGCTCAAATAGATAGTAAATCCACTATGGTTTCTTGTGTAGATAAAGGTTTAGATAAATCTACATTAATAGAATGTTCCAGCACTTATGCTGATGAAAGAAAAGCATTTTGTGAAATGAAAGGTAAAGAAGAGTTTGGTTGGTTTTCAACAGTATCAAATTATGTTTGGATTGGTCCATTTAGAACTGAAAACCATGCAAGAGCTATCTTTATACAAAGATGTTTAAAGAATAGTGGGGTAGAGGTATATAATGCAGCATATTAAAACGAATATTGGAAAGATAGACGAACTACAAAAGAAACAAGCTAAAGGACAAAAGAGCATAAATTGTATGGGTAGAAGATTGGATATAGATGAAGCTATTGGAATTTTAGTTGATGAAGATTTAGATAAACAAAATATGGAACAAAGACATTATGAAGAAGAGAATGAATAAAAAAGATTGGTTTGAAACACATATAGAAGTTATATCTCTTTCTGGAACTAAAAAGGAAGATAAGAAAACTAAAGAAATAGTTATTAAAAAATTAAAGGAGAAACTCAATGAAACTAACACTTGATAAAATAGTAGAACAATGTGCTTTGGGTAAAATATCTAAAGAAGAAGCTAAAAGATTAATAGATAAAAAAGCAAGAGAATTAAAGGAGGTAAACAATAAATTTAATGGCAATGAAACTATTAACAAAACAAATACTTAATCAATTTACAAAGGTAAAGAAAGACAATAAAAAAGTAATTGTTAAATTTTTTACTCGAGGTAGGTGGACTTGGTTTGCTACTGAATTAATGGATATTGTAAAAGATAAAGATGGTAAAATTATAGATGGAAGATTTTTTGGTTATGTATTAAGTGGCATACAACCAGAATTTGATGAATGGGGATATTTTTCATTAAAAGAATTTATAGATAATAATATTGAAAGAGATTTATATTTTAAACCTTGTCATATAACACAAGCAGTAAGAGAACAAAGAAGAAATATGGGAGAAACTATTGAAAAAACTATTTAATGATTTTGACAAATGGTGTGATAGGCAAGAAGAAAACAATAACTGGTGGTTTATGTTTCCTGCGACTTGTTTATTTTTTGGAACATTATTTTGTTTCTTAATGTTAATAGGAATTGTATTAGGTTTAATATGAAAGAAAAATTTGGTCATATTTATCAACTCCCTTTCAAGATTATACATAATATAGGTAGATATGACCTTGCTTTACAGAGATTATAAAAAACTGTGCAGAATAAAAACAAAAATATTAAGTGCAAAGATTATACACCCAACTGTATGTATGATGGAATTTTTAGACCAAACGAGAGGACAACCTATTGATGCTAGATTAATGATATGTAAGGAAATTAATGAAGAAGCACAATTTATGATAAATAATAAAATTTTACAACAACATTATAAAGAGGAAAAAAATGGAAACATATAAAACAGGATTAAAGTTTAAACATATAGAAGATGTAGATAAGAACCTTGCAGAAAAGATAAGAAATATTGTAAGACTTAATGCCTTTACTGTTCATAATAAAGATAAAACATTTTCAATGAGATTATATAAAGATCCAGATAATAGGCATTTTCCATCTGTAACTTCAGTTTTTCCTAAAGGAAAAGAGCTAGAGATGTGGAAAAAAAGATTGAATGAAAGATATGGTGGAGATGGTGCTGCTAATTTTGAAAGTGTAAGAACTAGAAACAGAGGAAGTAACTGCCACAAATTAGTGCAAGATACAATTAATAATGTAGAAGAAATTGTTTTTAACAATACTAATAATAAAGCATTATACAAACAACTCTATCCTTATCTTAAAAAGATTGGAAATATTTATTGTGTAGAAAAACAATTATGTAGTTATAAATTAGGAATAGCAGGAAGAACTGATTTAATAGCTATGTATAATGGGCAGTTAAGTGTTATAGATTATAAATTTTCAAACTATGATAGGTCAAAACAAAGCTGGTATAAGGAAAATGGGTTCATTCAAACATGGACATATTCTCATTGTTTGGAAGAACTTACAGGAATTAAAATCGCACAATGTGTAATTTTAGTAAGTAATGAAGATTTATCTGTTAATGAATTTATATCTGATAGAACAGAAATGACAGGATATGTAGGTAAAATGAGAGAATTTATTTCAAATTTTAACAAAGAAAATGCAGAAAACATTATGGAGGCAATGAATGGCTCACAAAAGACCAACACAAGCAAATAAAATATTGTTTCATTTAAAAAAAGGGCATAGTATTACACCATTAAAAGCACTTAAATTGTTTGGAAGTTTTAGATTAGGTGCTAGAATATATGAATTAAAAAAAAGAGGATATTTAATACAAAAAAAAATGATTATTACTAATAAAAAAAAGTATATAGCCGAGTATAGATTGGAGGACAAGTGGTTATAGGAGAAGATAAAAGAAAAACAAAAAAAATGATTGCTTTAGAAATTACTACTAATGATGATGAGATGTTAAAATCAATATCGTTATTTATGAAACTTAATAATCCTAATTACAACCGATCAGCAGTAATTAGAAGATGTATAAAGGAAACACACGATGGAATCATACAAACCAAATAATCAAATATGGAGTAAGGCATTTCAAAAGAGGGACTTTAAGACAAAACAACTTAACCCTAATCAATTAGAGGTTATGAGTGAGGGATCAGTAAAAGCAGCTAATGGAGAATATGTGAAGATGGATATCAAAGAGTGGATTAGTAAATGCACTCAAAATATTAAAATAGCTATTTTTCCAAATGATAAACAAGGGAACCCAAATAAAACAAAGAATGGGGATTCCTATTATTCTGTAAGAATTATGGAGGTTACTGATGGGACAGGTGGTATCAATACAGGCATACAAAAACCACAAGAGCAGGAAGCAGAGAAATCACAACCAGAGTATATTGGAGAAGAAAAACCACCTTTTTAAAGAAGAGTGGGTGCATATAGATGTTGTAGATAAGCATTGTAGAGAAATGGTAGATCAACATAGATTTGCACAAAAAAGAATTATTAAACTAATGAAGGAGGTATCATGTCTGAAGAACAAACTAGAGTATTCCGAGCATACGATCCTGAAAAGATGTTTGAGATGCTTGAAGATGCATCTGATGAGTTGGCAAAAGCTGTTTATAAGGAATTTCTTGTAGAAAAAAATGAAAAAATACTACTATCTAAACTAATCAGCGAACATTTATTAGGTGGTAATATTAGTTCAGTTGCTAAAGCTGAACATGCAGCAAGATGTTCTAAAGCATATCTAACACATATAAAAGGACTAGCAATAGCAAAAGAAGCCCTTTGTAGAGCTAAAGCTAGATATGAGAATTTAAGAGGATTAGCAGAAGCTAGAAGAACCCAAGAAAGTAGTGCTAGATTTATAAGGGATAAAGTGTGATATGTTTTTAGCTTTTTTATTACAAATGATTGTGGTTGGAATAATGGTATTTTGTTTAATTCAAATATGTAAAAAAGGGAGCTTTTAAACTCCCTTTTATTTAATCACTTTCTGTAGAATCATCATCATCATCAGAATCAGAATCATCATTTCCATTGGCATCATCATCCTTTTCGTCATCTAAAGAAGCAGATGAATTATCAGAAGATGAATCGCCAAGAAGCCATAGTTTTTCTTCCATATATGTTCTCCTATTAAATAAAAATATTATATAACAAATAATTACAATAAAACAACTATTTTGCTTGTTTTATGTATCATTAAATACTATATTTATGTTATATCGGAAAATTATACCTTTAAGAAATTAGTAATATAAAAGCCATCTAAATAGGTGGCTTTTTTTTTATAGGAGAGAAACATGCCAAAAGGAGGAAAATCATACTCCAAGAAAAAGAAGAAGAAAAGTAAGAAAGGATTTAAAAGTGGTAAAGGTAAGTCATATACATACAAAAGTAGATCCAGTAAATAACCCAAGTCATTATACTGCTGGGAAAGAAGAAGTTATAGATATTATTGACAAATCTTTATCAGACCAGCAATATATAGGGTATTTAAAAGGGAATATTTTAAAGTATCTTTTGAGGGCAGGGAAGAAACAAGGAAGTTCTGCTACTGAAGATATGGGTAAGGCAACCTGGTATATAAACAGATTACATAGAAGATTATTTACAATAGAACATGAAAACAATATTAAAAAAAACAAATGATATTAAACCATATATTAATAATCCTAGAAAACAGTTAAATATAGATAAAGTAGCAGCTTCTATAAAAGAATTTGGATTTCAACAACCCATAGTAGTAGATAAAAATAATGTTATTATAGTAGGACATACTAGACATCTAGCAGCAAAACAATTACAACTTAAACAAGTTCCAGTAGTAATAGCTGATACATTATCAGAAGTTAAAGCCAAAGCATATAGATTAGCAGATAATAGAACAAACCAAGATAGTGATTGGGATTTTGAGTTATTACAAGAAGAATTTAAAGAATTATTAAATATTAATTATGATATATCTAAATTAGGTTTTAGTGATATTGAATTTACAAATATTGATAATATACAAAAAGATACCAAAGATTGGCTAGATACTGAAAAAGAATGGAAAGGTATGCCTAAATATGAACACGAAAATGATGCTCCATTTAGAAGAATTATATTTAATTTTGAAACAGAGAAAGATGTAGAAGACTTTTTTAAAAAAGTAGGAATTACTATAACAGAAAGAACAAGTTATGTTAATATACCAGAAAGAGAAAAAAAAGTATTAAAGGATAAAGGGTATATATCTAAAAAATGAAACCACAATTTCCTTTATATATTCCATCTAAAGGAAGAGCTGATTCAAGATTAACCTCAAAAGCTTTAGAAGAAATGGGATTATTTTATCAAATTATTGTAGAAGAACAAGAATATGATGATTATGCAAAAGTAATAGATAAAAAAAAAATACTTGTTTTAGATAAAAAATATCAAGATGAATATGATACTTGTGATAATTTAGGTAATACAAAAAGTAAAGGACCAGGTGCAGCAAGAAATTTTGCTTGGGCAGATGCTATAAAAAAAGGTTATAAATGGCATTGGGTAATGGACGATAATATACATTCGTTTATAAAATTTTATAATAATAGAAGAATAAAAGTTTATAGTGGTGTATTTTTCAAAATAATGGAAGATTTTATATTACGATATAAAAATGTTACTATGGGAGGACCTAACTATCAATATTTTGTAACTGATAGACAAGGACATAGAACACCACCATTTAATGTAAATACAAGAATTTACTCCTGTAATTTTATTAGAAACAATTTACCATTTCGTTGGAGAGGTAGATATAATGAAGATACAATTTTATCTTTAGATATGTTAAAAGCTGGTTGGTGTACAATACAATTTTATGCTTATTTACAGAATAAAATAACAACACAAGTTATTGCTGGTGGAAATACTAAAGAATTTTATAATAAAGAAGGCACTTTACCAAAATCACAAATGCAAGTACAAGTCCATCCTGATGTATCAAGACTTGTATGGAGATATGGAAGATGGCATCATCATGTAGATTATTCTAAATTTAGAAAAAATAACAAATTAATATTAAAAGATAATATAAAAATACCAAATAAACGAAATGAATATAATTTAAAATTACAAAAAATTTAACGATTAAGTTCGGTAAAAGGCACTCTACCTAAAAGGAGGTAAAAATGGCTAGACCACAAAAAGAAATAGATGTAGAACAATTAGATAAATTAGCAGCAATGCAATGTACATTACAAGAAATAGCAGATTGGTTTAATGTAGATAAATCAACAATTTCTCGTCGTTTTGCAACAAATATCACAAAAGGTAAAAGTAAAGGTAAAATCAGTTTAAGAAGAGCCATGTATACTAAAGCATTAGGAGGAAATGTAACTATGTGTATATGGTTAAGTAAACAATATTTAGGTATGAAAGAAAGAATTGAATCATCAGAGGAGAGCACTCCACTTCCCTGGATTGATTAATTATGAACAAATTTTACCATAATTGGTTCTGGAATTGGGTATCAAAGATACATAATAAGTTTGGTAACTGGTTATGGGCAAAAAGATGGAGAAACTTTAATAGGGATAAAAATGCCAGAAAATAAATTTAAGGAATATATTGCAATAACAGTATTAACAATATGCTTATTGTATTTAATGTTAAATGTGTAAATGATACCATTTCCAAATAAGAAATATAATATTATTTATGCTGATCCAGCTTGGCACTTTTCTAATTGGAGTGGTAAAGGAACAGTAAAAGCACCTATAAATCATTATAATACAATAAAATTAAAAGATATTTGTGCTTTACCAGTTAATGAAATATCAGCAAATAATTGTATTTTATTTATTTGGTGTGTAGATCCATTATTAGATAAAGCATTTGATGTAATTAAAAGTTGGAATTTTACTTTTAAAACTATGGGTTTTGTTTGGGTAAAAATAACAAAACAAAACAAACCTAAAATGGGATTGGGTTATTGGACAAGAGGTTCAACAGAATATTGTTTATTAGCAACAAAAGGAAAACCAAAAAGAATTAATAAAAGTATTAGTAAAACTATTATTGAACGACCAAGAGAACATTCAAGAAAACCTGATTGTGTAAGAGATAGAATTGTAGAACTATGTGGAGATTTACCACGAATAGAATTATTTGCTAGAGAAAAAGTAGATGGTTGGGATTGTTGGGGTAATGAAGTAAATGCCACTCACTAAACACCAAAAAGAAGTAGCAGAATGTAATAGCAGGTTTAGAGTGCTAGTCACAGGAAGGCGTTTCGGTAAAACTTTCTTAGCAATAAGAGAGTTAGCTAGATTTGCTATAAAACCAAAACAAAATGTATGGTATGTTGCACCAACTTATAGAATGTGCAAACAGATAGTATGGAATGAATTAAAGGACAGATTAATAAAAGTAAACTGGATAGAAGAAACAAATGAATCAGAACTATGTGTAACACTTCGGAATAAAAGTAAGATAATATTAAAAGGTGCTGATAACTACGATAGCTTAAGAGGAGTAGGATTAAACTTTGTTGTATTAGACGAGTTTGCAGATATTAAAGAAGCTGCTTGGTTTGAAGTTTTAAGACCAACATTGGCAGATACAAAAGGACATGCTTTGTTCGTAGGCACACCAAGAGGACAATCTAGCTGGAGTTATGAGTTATTTAACAGAGGTAAAGACACAACACAAAAAGAATGGAAGAGTTGGAGATTTAAAACAGTTGATGGTGGGCAAGTTACTGAAGAAGAAGTAGAACAGGCAAAACAAGATTTAGATGATAGAACATTTAAACAGGAGTTTCTTGGCTCATTCGTTACCTATAGTGGACAGGTCTACTACAACTTTGATAGAGAGAAACATGTTGCTAGATGTAATATCACAGAGGGAACATTACATATTGGAATGGATTTCAATATAGAACCTATGTGTGCTGTTGTATTCCAGACTGATGGATCAACAGTTAAAGTAGTAAATGAAATAGTATTACACACTTCCAATACTGATGAAATAGTAGAGGAAATTAAGAATAGATACGAGAATAAAAGAATTATTATCTATCCTGATCCTGCTTGTAGGCAAAGAAGAACAAGTGCAGGAGGGAGGACAGATTTAAGTATATTACAAAATGCTGGATTTTCTGTAAAATGTAAGTATAGACACCCTGAAATAAGGGATAGAATAAATGCAGTTAATTCAAGACTGCAAAATAGCGATGGAGAAGTATTATTGTATATTGATCCAAGATGTAAGAGAACCATTCATTCATTAGAAAGACAATTATACAAACAAGAATCAAGTGTTCCAGATAAGGATAGTGGTTATGACCACATGAATGATGCTTTAGGATATGCAATAGAATACTTATTCCCAGTTAAAAATATAGTAAATTTTGAACAACCAAAGAGATGGAGTTAAACAATGGCATATAGCAGAGAATATTTAGAAACAGTCCATGATAATTATAAGAAGCTAACCCAACAATGGGAGTTTCTAGTAAGAAGTTATTATGGAGGAAAAGAATACAAACTAGGAAATTATTTACACCAATATAATTTGGAATTAGATAACGAATATGATTTAAGATTAGATTCAACACCTTTAGACAATCATTGTAGAAATGTAGTTCAGGTGTATAGCAGCTTTTTATTTAGGCAACCACCGAAAAGAGATTTAGGTAATTTTGCTAAAGATGAATCAGTTAAAGCATTTATGACCGATGCAGATTTGGATGGCAGAGATTTGGATACACTTATGAAAGATGCTTCTACCTATTCAATGATTTATGGTAATTGCTGGTTATTTGTAGATAAACCAACCACGAATGTTGGAACAAGAGCAGAAGAATTAAAACAAGACATTAGACCTTATGTAAGTATAGTTACACCTGAAAATGTTACTAACTGGAATTATGAAAGATTGCCTAATGGAAAATATGATTTAACAGAAGTTGTTGTTAGAGAAGATATAAATAAAGAGGGAACTATATATCGTGTATGGAAAAAAGACCTTATTAGTTTATGTTTATTACCAGATAAAGGAGAATCTGTTACTTTGGAAGAATTGCCTAACAAATTGGGTAAGATTCCTGCTGTAATTCTTTACAATCAAAGATCGCCATCTAGGTATGTAGGATTAAGTAGTTTAGTTGATGTCGCAGAGTTACAGCAGTCAATCTATAATGAGTTAAGTGAAATTGAACAATTAATACGATTAACAAACCACCCATCATTAGTTAAGACAGATAGTGTAGAAGCTAGTGCTGGAGCAGGTAGTGTTGTATTGTTGCCTGATGATTTAGACCCTAATTTAAAACCTTATCAATTACAACCAAGTGGAGCAAGTTTGGATAGTGTAATGAATAGTATTAAAGAAAAAGTTAGTGCTATTGATAGGATTTCACATTTAGGAGCTGTTAGAACAATAAGAGAAACACCTACATCTGGAATAGCATTAAGAACAGAGTTTAATATGTTGAACAGCAAACTGTCAGAACAGGCAGATTTACTACAATTAGCTGAAGAACAAATTTGGGATTTATATGCTGATTGGCAGGACATAGTTTTTGATGGGGATATAGAATATCCAAATAATTTTGACATAAGAGATTATGCTGGAGATTTAGATTTCTTCCAAAAAGCTAAATTAGCAAGTGTTAAATCAGAAACATTTAACAAAGAAGTAGATAAGTTAATTGCTGGTGCTGTTGTTCAAGATGAAGAAGTATTACATGAAATTAATACACAAATAGATGAACAAGCTGTATTAATAGGGGAATTTGAAGCAGAGAAAGTAGAAACTCCAGCAGAAGAAGAGGAGTAATAAATGGCAGCAAGGTGGTTATTTAATCAAGGAAAGAGAACACAAAATTTTCTTGATTTAGTAATAGATATACATAGAAAAAGATTAATTAAATCTTTAGAAGAATTAGAAGAAGAAACTATTGCTGAAATAGCAACACTTCCACAAAAGGAAGGAATTTTATTTGATATTAAAATAGCAATAGAGAAAAGAGCTACATTAAAACAATTAATTGAAAAAACATATTTAGTTACATCAGATAAAAATGTAAGAGAATATAATATTATTACTAAAAGAATAATTAAGGATTTAAAAAAATATAAATTACCTGCTAAATTTGGTCATCTAACACAAACAGATGCAGATACAGTTGCTAGATTACAGAAATTATATTTTAATCAGTTTAAGGAAGCTGGAACAACAATACAGGCAGCATTATCACAAGAAATATATAATGGTGCTTTAATGAAAAGACCAATTAAAGATGTAATACACAATGTTAGACAAAAGATAAATGGTGTGTATGCAAAAAGCGATCAAAGAAAAATTAGAAAATTAGTTGCTATTGCTAATGAAGATCCTAGTTCAAGAGCTGGTAAAAAAGCTATAGAAAAATTACATAGTATATATGGTAGTGATAGAACAGGAAATAATTTAAAAAGATATGCTCAACAAATATCACACGATTCTGTTATGCAATTTCACAGTCAAGTAAATATTGCCAAAGCTAAAGAATATGGATTTACTAAATGGCGATATGCAGGAAATGTAATAGGAACTACAAGAGATTTTTGTAGGAATAGAATAGGAAAAGTATATACTGAAGTAGAGATAAGAAAAATTTGGTTGGCTTCTAGTTGGTCAGGAAAAGCACCTGGAGATGCTTTTATTGTTAGAGGTGGCTATAATTGCCGACATCATTGGCAACCAATAGACGACAGTTTTCTTGATAATTCAGGAAAATTAATTATATAACATATTTACTCATAGGAGGTAATCATGGTTGAAGAACCTAAAACTGTAAAAAAAACGACTGAAACAAAAGAAACCAAAGCTGAAGTAAAGGAAGAGAAGTCAGGTAAATTCTCACAAGAGGACCTTGATGGTGTAGTTCATAAAAGAGTTATGCAAGAAAGGAAGAAATGGGAGGATAAATTATCTGGTCATGACCTTAACGAACTTGTAAGTGCAAAGGAATCTCAAGATGAAGCTGAAAAGAAAAGGGACATAGAAAAAGGCAATTTTGAGAAAGTTCTTAAAGATGCAGCCGACAAACATAAAGAGGAAGTATCTTCTTTAAAGAAACAAGTGCATAATATGAAAGTTGATGAGGCGATAGTAAATGCTGCTTCAAAGCATAATGCTGTTGATCCTGAACAGGTTATGACATTAGTCAAACCCACTGTGAGGATAAATAAGGACAGCGATATAGAAATAACAGATGCCAACAATCAAAAACGATATAATGCAGATGGTAAACCTTTATCAGTAGAGAGTGCTGTTAAAGAGTTCCTTACAAATAATCCACATTTCCAAAGAGCAGGTCAATCTGGTTCTGGAAGTGAGGGAAAAATTGGTGGAGGTAAAACCAGTCCTTTCGACATCTTAAATATGAGTAGTGATGAACTCGCTGATAAAATGAGAGACCCAGACTTTAGAGATAAATATAATAAAGAACATAGGTCTAAAAGAAGTTCACGAATAGATGTCAAAACAGGGTAATCATTAAAATTAATTATAAATAAATAAACTAAGGAGGTTTATATGGCTGACGAAACGACAAGCTCAACATTGGGTGAGCTATACACAGAAATCGTTGCTGAAGCCCTTTTTGTTGCACAAGAAGCTAGTGTTTTAAGAAACCTAGTAACTAATTACAACATCACAGGTCAAGGTAAAGAAATCTCTGTGCCTATTTATGCTGCAGTAAGTGCTGCTGCTGTTGCAGAAGCAACTGACTTATCTAACACAGCAGTCAATCCAACAGAAGCAACTTTTACAGCATCTGAACATGGAGTAATGACAACATTAACAGACCTTGGTGCATCAACAGCATCTAGGAATGTTGCAGCTGACATTGGTAAATTATTTGGTAATGCGATTGCCAAAAGATTAGACCAAGATCTTATCGCTTTATTTGATGGATTCAGCACAGGCAAAGGAGCAGATAATACTGCTTTAACTGCGGCAACAGTATTTGAAGTTGCTGCTACATTAAGAAATCAAAATCTACCAATTAATGAGTGTGCATTAGTTATACCACCAACAGTAGCTTATGATTTAAAAGCGAATGCGACTAACTCTTTTGTAAATCCTGCAGATGCAAGATTACAAAATAGTATAATGGGAACTGGCTTTATTGGTTCAGTAGGAGGAATAAATGTTTATGAATCATCTAATGTTACTAATTCAGGAACAACTGGAGATTATAAATGTGGAGCTTTTCATCCGAGTGCAATAGGTCTTGCGATGCGACAAGATTTGAAGGTAGAGACACAACGAGATGCAAGTCTACGAGGAACAGAAATCGTAGCTACTGCAGTTTGGGGTGAAGGCGAAATTTACGATTCCTATGGAGTTGAAGTTGAAGCCGATTCATCTATTGAGTAATAGATAACTATTAAAGTGGGTGGAATATCTGCCCACTTTTTTTTTTAACAAAGGAGGTTAATATGACTGTTAAAGAAATTTATGATCCGACTAAATTTGTAAATATAAAGAAAAAAAATGGTAAGATTATTAAAAGAGCTGCTGCTTGGGCAGAAAATAATACATCATTATTAAAACATTTTGGTTGGACTGTTGTTGATGGTAGTGTTAAAAACAAACCAAAAACAGAAGTAAAACCAAATAGAAGAAAAAAAAAAGTAAGTAAAAAATAACATTATTATATAGGAGGATTAAATGGCAATGTGCAATACAACTGATATTCAAAATCAGTTGCCAGAGATATATACCTATGGCATTAGTGCTGCAAATGTGGATTCATATTCTTGGATTCCAAAAGCACAGAATGACATAAAAAGACAACTACGAAATGAGTGGTGGGCTAAATACCAATCAGATAGAGTAAAAGATATTTCCTATTTAGGAACACAGGAGATGGATTCGGATAAATTAACTGAAAGCCAGTTTAATAAACTTTGTATTTATAGAGTATTAGGTTGGTATCTATTTCCATCATTATCTAAATGGAATCCAGATGGACAAGAAGATAAGTTTCAAATGAAAATGAAATATTATAGAAATGAATATGATGCAGAATGGACTGCAATATTAAGAGATGGAGTAGAATATGATGCAGATGATGATGATTCTATAACTAATGTTGAAAAAGAACCACTACATACATTGAGGTTAGTAAGATAATGGATTGGGGAGCATATATATTTTTAGCAGTATTGATTGTTGTGTTCTTTTGGATATTAAGTTTAACATTTAAGAATAAATAAAATGGTTGGTTTTCTAGCACCTTTAGCAATAGCAGTTAGAGTAATGATGGCTTCAGCAAGAAACCTTGTGAAAGGTCTTGTTGTTAGAGGTTTTATGCGAAATAGGCAAGGAACTACTGGCATTAATATTGACCTAAAAATAAAAGATACTAAAGTTAAAAAAAAATTAAGAAATGTTGATAGAGATATTAATAGGATTGTGCAAAGAGCTTTAGGTAGAGCAGCAGAGTTTGGTAGAGCAGGGATAGTTGAAAGAACAAAACAAGGACTAGATTTTAAAAAAAGAAGTTTTGTTCCATATACTCCTAAATATAAAAAACATAGAACAGAACATGGTCGTTCAGCAAGACCTGATTTAATTTGGTCAGGGCAGATGTTAGCACAAATTTCTACACTATCTATGCCAGATAAAGCAAGTATTATGTTTCTTAATCCACACCATGAATTAATAGCTATTGCACAGCATTTTGGTTTAAGAGCTAAAGGGATTAAAAATCCAAGACCATTTTTTAGATTATCTAGTGAGCAAGAAAAAAAAATAGTAGATATTATAGGAAAAGAATTAAAAACAAGATTACGATTTTAGGATTAAATTATGAGTGAAAGAGAAGATATAGCAGGAAATATAATAACAGTTTTAGATGCAATGAGTTCTCCTGAATTAAAAAAAATAACAAGAGAACCATTTAGCGAAGATGAATTGTCTAACTCTCAATTCCCTTGTGCATTTATACAAAGTGGAACAGAGATTAGAGAAGATAGATCACTCTCGGCAGATAGAGAGGGAACTATTGATTATGTTATAATTGGATTTGTTAAAGGAACAACCTCCAATATTGACACATTAAGAAACGAACTCATAACTGGGATAGAAACAGCATTAGAATCTGACAGAACTAGATCAGGTAATGCTTTAGATACCCAAGTTGTAGAAGTATCAACTGATGAGGGTGTTTTATATCCTTATGGGGGAGTTCGAATTATCGTGAGAATCCTTTATCATTATGATAAAGGCACACCATAATAGGAGGTAAATATGGCAGAACGAGTGAAACTAATTATGCCAAATGGAAAAGATGAAATTGAAGTTTGGGATAGTGAAGTTGAATATTTTGAAACATTAGGTTACACAGCAAATGCTGAAAAACCTAAAAAATCTAAAAAAGGAGGAGATAAATAATGGCGACACATACAGGAAGTGCAGGAATAGTTAAAGTAGGGACTAATGCAGTAGCAGAAGTAAGAAGTTTTACACTAGATACATCTGCTGAAATTTTAGAAGATACAGCTCTTACAGACACTTCAAGAACATACGCAGTAGGAAAAAAAGGAGCAACAGTTTCTGTTGAATGTTGGTGGGACGAAACCGATACCAATGGACAACTTGCAATAGCAGAAGGAAATTCTGTGG
>Ga0080013_1001470_pt1 | contig 31101 bp, 9 predicted proteins | sample ETNvirenome_6_85_FD_69236 | JGI IMG/M metagenome (GOLD analysis project Ga0080013, IMG submission 69236) | Marine viral communities from the Pacific Ocean - ETNP_6_85 (SPADES assembly) (version 2) | ecosystem: Environmental > Aquatic > Marine > Oceanic | place: Pacific Ocean | collected 2013-06-19 | reverse complement strand
TAGAATCGTTTATAAAGAAAGAACTGCTGGGGTGTGCTTTTATCTGATTGTAAAAGAGATCACCGTCTCCAAACTTATAGAGAGGCATTCACACACCTCCTAATAGTCCAGTCTGACTCTGAGTGTTAACTCGTTTGTGGGATCCTTTCGCAATGGCTCTGAAAGCTTTGCGACCGCAAGAAGTTCGTTATCTGCGGAATAGAGGCCAACTGTCGTGATATAAGTGACAGGAGCATCAGCAGCACGGGTTTTAACTCGAAGCTTGCTTCCAGTAAGATATGTCGGATTGCTTGAATAGTTAAAATCATTGTGGTTAACACGACAGAAATAAATGGTTGAATTTAGTTCTGTTGTGTTGTTATATGATATGTCATAAATTCTATTTCGGAAGCCGTCTGATAGCTGTTGGATTGTTGCGCCGGAAAGAAAACTGTTTGGGGCATCGGCGAGGACCTGGTCGCCGGTGATCTCCGCAATATGAGGATGGTTGATGTACTTTGGAGCCGCGGCGGCGTTCAAGAAGCCGGTGACAGATTTGTCGAATATTCCGCCTGAAACTACCGCGATTCCTGCCTGATAATAAAGCAAGCCGACTGCTGGGCTTGAGTATGCTTTTCCTAGTGTTTCGCCTCTCAATTGGACCTGTGGTGCATTGGTGGCGGCCGCATTCCAGGCAGATGTTGAAGCAAATAGTTCACCATATTCTCCAGCAGGGGAGTCGACATTGTATCCGTTCGAGCCGCTGGTGTCTGTCAACTTAATTCTGTCATGGAATTTTGTATCAAGATGATTAAATGTTGTAGAGGCCGAAACGGACAATTCAAAAGTAAATGATCCTTTCTTGATTTCATCTTTCGAAAGCAAACGAGAAAATGGAACAAAATAGCATTCTTTCATCTTCTTGTTGGTCGAGGGCAAAGTAAACTGTTTAATGGTACCAGTATGATCATACCCAACAAGATATTGAGCCATTTCGTTATAAATATTTATTTTCTTGGCAACCTGAGTATGTGTTGTACTTGTGCCGCTGACTGGAGAGTCTGAGGAGAACCCACATGTGACATCAAAGATGTGATTCGCTGAAGAACTCAAGTATGGATAATCGTAAACACTTTCAAATATTCCGTGACCATAAGTTTTGATGTTGCCTTCAGAACCAAGTGCTGGTTGGCCTGGGTTGTATGTCCCAGAAATAATCGAACCAGTAATAGGAATCGCCTCATGAAGAAGTGTTCGCGTGCTGGCGATATCGTTGCTTAAAAAACTTTTAAATGTAGTTGCCATGTTGTTGTACTATCCTTTATACTTTCTTGACGAACAGGACTGGAATGTCCAAGCGATAACCGGTATTGACTCCAGTGATCCTAATTGTCGAACTAATCTTTTTATAGGATGTTCCACTTGCCGCAGAGACCGTATTGGAAATTGTACCAGTAGATCCGATTGTGGTGAAATAATAGTTGCTCGTATTAATCTCCAAGGAAGACTGCACCAAGAATTTCAATCCTGTGCCCCTAGGACCGGCGACAGGCTCTGTGTTATCTGTCGTTGTATTCGTGTTCTCGAAGACGAATTCTGTGTCCGTGCCCAGTGAAAGATAATATGTTGCAATGTTGTCGTCATCAACGAAAGAAATCGATGCACCGACACCAGAGACAGAAACTATACTTCCAAGCCTATTATCAATTTCAATTTGATACTGGGTTTCAACCAATAGAGGATCAAGTGTTCTAGCTGGTGAAATTTCAGCAGTATCCAGCCCTTGCTTGCACTGTATAAAATTAACACTTTCGGCTGGAGTTTCTCCGAAAAGAACACCAATCTTTGTGTCTCCTGCCGCAGAATCTGTAGCCAAATCCGTTTGAGATTCTGCATTGACCGCAATGAGGTATTTGCTGCTCTCACTATCTCGTGCGCTGCCTTCCCCAACTTCATCCAACTTTATGATTGGAAGATACAATAAGTTATTCCTAGGAATTGAAACCAATTTAGATTTCATTGAAGCAGCATTGTCTGTGAACCCCTCCAATATGGGTGTCTGTAAGACCTCCAAATCATAGTACGCGGATCCACTAAGGTGATCCTTGTTGAAAATTTCATAGTTAATTTCGTCGTCTCCGAGAGCAAATTTGACGATTCTAAAACTACCATCTCCTTTTGCCATTCGCATGCGACCAGTATCAGTTAAAACGGCATCCAGTATGATGTCACCGCTATTATCTAAAAAAGCCATATCTTTTTTTCTCTCCTTGGGGTGCTAGTAATAAATAGTGTGTTGAAATAGATTTTTACTTTATAATCTATTGGTGCCTTAAGGTATGAATTTTTGTATTGGATAATCTATATGGGGAATAGCATCGGGACCCGGTGCTGATTCAGCGCCGGATCTCCTGGTGACTGTTTTAAAGGCAACATTCAAATCAATCTTCTTGCCAGTGTCCTTAGATGTTAATCGAATTTTGAACCTCTTTCCAAACAAAGAGTCATCTTCAGACCCAAGAACTATATTGTTGGCGAAAGCATTTCCCAGTTCTCCGTTCTCATTAATTAGTCCAGAAGCGGACTCATTGACCATCGCCTGCGACATTCTTGGAGTTATTCTCAATAAATTCTTGAAAGATTTCGTCTTTGTTCTTGGGTCAATGGCTTCTAGATCAATTATCTTAACAATTGGATAGACGACACCCCCATCATTAAACAACTCAATCTCGTATACTGGGCTTGGGTTTGATGCTTCTCCGTGGCGACCCAAAGATCGGAACATATAATAAAACTTTTTGTTTGGCTTTTGCTTTATTATCCTTCCCATGGAGCCAGCAGTAAGATCTGTTTTTATATTCATATCTGTGCTTACTGTTTCTAGTAAATGTCCTTCAAAGTCTTCTATCTCATCTGGTCTCTGGGCTGTTCTATAGACTTCCACAAAAGATATCGCTTCAGAAGTATTGTAAAGTATCATTCCAGAATCCGATGTCTTTTCATGCAAAAGATATTGTCTATTATTTAAAGTTTCCTCTTCGCCGAAAGACATTGGCTCTTCTAATGATGTGCCAATGTGCGAATTAAAGAAGAACATCATCTTATTAGATACACCCTTATAAGAAATCACATCTACATCCGGAGACATGGGAGGTGGTGCGAGTATTCGACCGGTTGACCGGAACAGAGGAAGCTCAATGAGCTTAACAACGGGCTCAACTTCGACTTCAAATGCTCCCTTTATTTTATTATCTTCGGCCAACCACATATCATCGACTGTCGACAGAGAGTCGCGATCATATTTATATCTGGTGCCGACTATTGCTCGGAACTCCGTAACAACATAGGTATAGGCACTGTCGAGCTTAAGTTGAGTATCGATGAATGACAATTTTCTGTTTTCATTCATCACGGCATCTTCGTCAGTCGAATTATATATAAAGAATTCTTGTATTGGATTGCCAGATGACTGTCTTCCCTTGTATTTGGCCACCTTATACAGCAAAGACTCTGAATATGATGTCTTGCCTTCGAGAATCTCGTCGAAAGTCCTTGCATGCGCTTCCATAAGGTTTGTTAATTTTCCTTGCAGGGTTGGAATTCCAAGAGTAGCAATCCACGCATTGTTCCATATGTCAGTAGCCTCATCATCACGGCTCGCTAGCTCTTCCTGCATTGTGGATTCATCGCTAATAAACATCGATGTCTTCGGCAACTCCGGAGGGCTGGTGTCGGCCCAAATCGGAAGATCCATTGCCCACCAATCATTCAAATCCATCGTCTTAAAGTTGACCGTGAAGTTGTTTGTCTTGTTGCCCCCGTTGGCCGGAAAATAATCAATAGAATAGGATAATGTTTCTTCTTGTAGAGACTCAAGAGTACTATCGTCAATGTTCTCAGCAAAATCTCTCATCAGAACTGCGCCCAGAGTTGAATCCTGAATTGCTTGTGCTACCTCAGAGTTGTGTCCCAGCGGAAGCTGAACCTCTGCGTGGAATGGGAATAGGTGTTTATTGTCCTCATACGGGCCAAGGGTCTTGATGGGGTCTCCGATCACCATTTGTCTTTTGAATTTTCTGCGGCCGGGCTTAAGACTTAAATTGAGTTTTAGGGCGTCCTTTGTTGGTGCCTTCAAGATATTTTCTTCTGTATCTTGGTTTTTGAGCCTCGTTACTTGTGCATACATACTGGGAACGACAACTTCGGTTACTGCTGGGTTGTTCAATAGTCGCTCATATCCCCTGTCTGTATAGTTAAAGAGAAAGTCGACACCAGCATAGCCAGAGAGATTTTTGACCTTTCCAACATTAAACACTTCCTCTTTGGCAATTGGAAGGCGGATATCTGCTGCAAAGTCTTCGTGAGTAGTTGCCCACCTTACTTGGCCAAGGATCCTTCTCCTCAGATTCTCCTTTAGCTCATCGATATCGGTCGTGGCGCCGAGGTTATCGCCGGGTACGGTCTGAGAAAATGTAACCTTTTGTTTAAATTTATAGAAATCCGAGATGTCGGCCGGCGGTGCGTTATCTGCGTCAATAGTTCTAGCTGATCCAATCTTAAACAACAGATCGCTAGTTCTCTCGATGAACTTAAACCCATTAACCCTTGAATGCCAAGATCCGAATTCTTCACGGAGGCGATCTTTGTTTGAAGATTGTGTGTCGTTCTTGAGAAGACCTTCGTTAATTATTGTTACTTTTTTAGTACTCATCAGTATTTACCTCCTCCGGAGGTCGACCCGAAGGGGCTTCCTCCGCCAGACATACCGGAGGAACCTCTAGTCTTTTTAGAAATAGAGCCCGCGGTTGCGGCCCTCGACCGGGCAGATGAGGGAGTCATAGTATCAAGAATATCGGTAGCTTTGAGCCCTTTTTTCTTCCCTTTTTTCTTCTTTCTGCCAGCGAAACTGGTGCCAAACTTCGTTTCGTTTACTGGCTGTTGAACCATTTCGGCAGTACAGATATACTCTGGCTCTATAAAAGACTCTATTATCGATGTTTCCAATATCGTCTTAAGAGTCTGGTGACCGACATTATTCAACTCACCCTGCACAGACATGAGGGCTGCATAAGATCCTCTATCGGGGGCCGCGGCAGATGCCAACTCGGCATCTGTTACTGTTGTTGCAACCTCTGCTTGGTTTGGAGATAATATAAAATGCTTATCATATTCTGGCAGTGCGAGTTTTTGGTTTCTTCCGAAACCAAGAACCCTGTCCTCGTAAGGTAGCATTCTGCATAACAACGACTGATTCTTTTGCACCGCCTCGGCAAGCATTTCTTGAGTCAGCTTTTTAAATTTTGGAGCACCGATTAGATACTCTCCGGTGCCTTTGCTCTTTTTAACTCCTGTCCAGACCTCTATTCTGTTTATCATTTTATAATTATAATATATCATCGCCGAATAGATGGGATCGACCAAAGGATCTGCCGAAGAAAACCCTGTTATTGGTTTCTTAACAAACGGCTTGTTCGAAAAGAAAAGTGCCTTTAATTGATTTGGCATTTGATTTAACAACCCTTCTTTGGTTAACAGTACTGCATTTTTTGAGGACTTTTTCTTTTTCTTTTTATTTCTTATAGAAACTCTCTTTTTTGCTTCGATGTGTCGATCTAGAATGTTGTTTGAATTTCGAAGACTAAGAGCGGAAATGCTTTCCACTCCTGTAGATTTTCTTGGCTCCCCAAACAACTCTTCCCGTGATCGAATAAAAGAACCTACAAGTGCAGAAGTAAATTCAGTAAAATCACTTAATTCTTCCGCTTCAGTTTTTATTAGCTGATCGGCTATAAAGTCAATGGCCTCTATCTTGTCTGAGGCCATTAAAGTATCGTCTCCCAATAATTCGGTCATCGTTACAAATCTTGAGTCACCCTCCTCTCCTTCATCGGAATCTTTTTCTAAAGATAAACTAAATTCATAATCTTCTGGTGTGCTCAAGGTGGAGCCGAAGCCCATCAGGACTCTGGAATTTAAACTATTAACGGCTTGTTCTTCCAGCGTAAGTGTTGGCCCCTCTTCGAACTCTATTTCCGCACGGGGAGTTCGAACTGCAACTAGTTTATCTTTTCCTTTGGCAGCAATACTCGGCTTCATTCCCAGTATTGTTGAAACAATTCTTTCATACCGTTTATAAAACCAGAGCCTTCTAGAGTCTGGATCTAAATGATGAGACCTGTTGTTTCCGATATCAATTATCGATGGAGTCAGATAGCAAACCCTATTTCTAGAAAAATCTGCTTCTGTGCCGAAGTTTTTTGCTGTCGAAATCATGCGAGAAAAGTACTTATCATTTTCTTGTCTTATTCTTTTTCTGTAGTCCTCTATGCTCATGTGTCGTGGGCCTATGTATTTATCTCTCTCCCCTCCCAAGAAGTCATATCCAGTATTTTTAAGAATATCACTATCAAAAGTTTTCTTAAAGCGGTGTTCTACTGTGACCATTGGCTTGTCGCCTCTTTTTTGAGAGATTTTACCTTTTCCAACAAAATCCATCTCGGCAGACAAACGACCTTTCTTTTCTAAAGAATTCTTGATTTTGTATTCAAGCTCTTCTATTTGTGTAATTGCAGTTAAAATCCCCGTTGGGTTTCCAGTTGTAGGATTGCACAAGCCATAAAGAAGAATTGTCAGTGCTTCTGCTTTTTCTTCAGATAAGGTTGTTAAATTAAACAGGCAATCAATATATGTTGCGATTGGCATAACCCAAGGAGCAGAAGAAAGACTGTGTGCCAGAATTCTGTCTCTGGTGTCCCTTGTGGCCTCTCTCAGTGCCGTTTTTGGCGGGAGCGGGTATTTCTTTTCTAGTCGGAGTTGATATGATCTCTTGTTTCCGTCGATGACAGAATCATAATTATCTTGTCTCGCGGATTCGTCATAGTACCTTCTAAGTTCTGCCTTGGCTCTTCCCAACCTAGACAAATTTTCTTTTGCAAACTCAATCGTTCCGTCCTCAACCTGAAAGCTGACACTGTATTGAAAAAGACCGTCTGTTCGATCAGACATGTCATAATCGCTGACTGCGAATGACCGAAGATTTTTAGCACCGGTAACTTTAATCTCCTTTATTGCCCCAACTAGCTTCGGATCTTTATTGATGTTTTTGTTGTCAGGATGTGCTTCCCTAGTTTGCATAGCGAGATTGCCGGCATGTTCCTCTGCGGCATATGCAATCAATTCAGTTCTTGTTGGCCATTCAGCGTCTTTCGCCTCTTCTTTACCAAATCGCTTGACCCTGTGTCGAAATATCCTTAGATTTTTTATTTTACTTTTGGACAAAATAGACAGCTTCGCCTGCGGATCTGTGGTCTCCAGCAATTTTCCAAATTGTGTTTCGAAACGAATTATCTTCTCAAAATCCACATGGAACATAAAGTTTGAAGCATTTGATGGCGAACGAGAGACATAGAGGTTGGACATATATTTTTCTTTTTTACGAATCTTGTTTGTTTCCGGTGTCTTGTGTCTCTTTCCTCTTCTCTTGTTCTGTTGTTTTTCGAGGCGATCTGGTCGAAGTTGCAGCCTTGCTTCTTTAGCCTCGTTGAGCAAGCGATAATCATCAACAATAAAGTTTGGTATGCTTTGCTGCATCAAAGGCACTTGAGGCTCAGAGGTCGGGAAAGCGCCGGCGAAGAAGTCGCCGGTGATAGCGTCTCCGGCTGTGCGGAGGCCCCGGTTCTCGCGTTGAGATCGGAGGCGCTGGTTTGGGCGCATCTTGTTGCGGCCGCGCCGTGATTGGCTCACGAATTTGCCGCGGCTCTTCTGTCGCACGAATTTACTGCCGCGGTTTTTGAGAGGGCCCTGTCCACCTCGCCCTCTCTGGCCACCTTGCCCTCTCTGTCCACCTCGCCCTCTCTGGCCACCTCGCCCTCTCTGGCCACCTCGCATCGCAAAGGGGGCAGGCTGTTGGCCTTCTCCCTCCTGAAAATGCATAGGGCCGGCCCAAATTCTGCTTTCCGGTGTCATATACACATAGGCATTATTTTTAACAGTGCCGCGGCGGATGACCACCTCGGCGGTTGTATGTCCCTGTGTCTTTGGCTTAATCTGTTTAGCATATGCCTGTCTGGATGTTGCGACAAAGCCGGTATCCAAAACTGTCATTGCAAATATTGACAAATGCTCTGGGTTCAATTCGTCCACCGTAAAAGTAGCCAAGTAAGGTACAGAATAAATTGTTTTACGGCCAATCTTTTCTCTTCTTTGTTGTGTCAAGGAAGTGGAGCTTGATTTCTTAAGAGTGATGATTTTTTCTTCGGCCATTCCGCGGTTTTTGAATCTTAACAGGGACTTCTCTCTGACTCCTGTTTTTAAGAAGCGGCGGCCGGCTTTTTGGTCCGTACATATTACAACGCGAAGATTTAGATACTTAAGGAATTCATCGTTGTCAAACCATATCGGCCGGCCGTTCTTTCCTATTGCATCTTTCAGAACCAACTCAACGGTAACTGTCAGTTGTCTAGTCCCCTCAAAATCTCTCGGCAGAGGCCTTGAGCGATCTGGCGGGGTCATTCTTCTTTTCTTTTTCTTCTGGGGCTTTAGTTTCGTCTTTCCATATCTGTCCTTTACCTTCTTGTGGGGCTGGGGTTTCTCACTCGGATCTCTCCTGTTCGAGCCTAGTTCTCCTTCGGACAAAGTAATCTTGCGGATATACGCCATTGGCAAGGCGTTATCAAAAATACCAGAAAGATCTACTTTTGCTGCCATAACCTAATTACTCCTCTTCTTATAAATAGTTTCTCTCATATTAATACTAGCACTTGTCGAGTTCGGCATCGCTGTCGTAAATGTCCATAGTGATAACATCTTCGAGATCTGGACAATCAAAATCGACACCGCAAGGAGAGTAAATGGTTCTGCCTTGCTTTTTGATTTTAGATAGAGATTTGCAGATTGTGTTCCTGCTAATCTCATTATCGACATCAACATTAAAATAATACTCGACATATGAAGAGTCTTTTTCCAATGGGCCTAGGCGGCCTGCTTTTTGTCTCGCCTCTCTCGGATCCAGTAATATATTATTTTCTACCGCCTTGATCGGCTTAACAAAGGATAGAGGTATTATTTCTTCTCCACCCAAGGATCCAGTTAGCCCAGTAAGATCGAAAACTTCAATATCAAAATTCTCATGGTCGCAAGTCGTATTGCCTTCTTCTATTAATAAAAGTATTTCTTCTGGGCCTACGACGACCGACATTCCATTGTTATAAGTCTTTCCGGTCGATAAAGATGAGTCCGTCTCAAACTTAATAGATGTATCCTCTGGATCGGTCACTGCCACCTTGTACTCAATGTCAATATTTATCTGAGGGATCTTTAGGGTCTGATGGGAATATGGTGTAAATGTAGTTGATATCGATCCAGTTTTTTCTGTTCTAATAGTTCCTGTCATATAGTCGACTGTTTTTGATATTTCACCCTTAAGAAGATTTAAAGAAAAATAGGGGAGCTTTGTTGAATTTAGATCACTTGTGCCAATAGGATCTGTTAAGGTATTTAACTTCTCATAAATCCCCAATTCCTTTCTGTCTTCAATATCGCCAATGCCGTCAAAAAGAAACTCGTCTCTTCCTGTGAAGCAATGTCGAGTCTTAAGTCGAGGGGTTTCCTCTTGTATTCTTGATTCAATATCTTTCCTGTTCTCTTCAAGCCCTGCGTGTTTTAAGTCGTAAATGACACCCTCGTCGAAGAAGGCATAATAAACTGGTCTCATCGTACCTTTAGATAGGAGGTGCCTACCATATTGGGTAAGTTGAATGTCTAATACTTCTTCTTTTGGATTAAAAAATGTCATTAGTTCTTCGCGTCCCTTGAGATGGTGATGCCAACATATGAATTCAGAGAGTTGCCGCCATAGGTGTAACAGTCGTCGCTCTTGGAGGACGGTGCACTTTTCATACCGTAGCAGACCTTAGCCAGCTTGCCTTCGAATTCCCATTCCCTGCGCAGTTTGTTCAATACTTTATAAAAGCAATCAGTCTGCGCATTGTACCCTTCTCTTCCCTTGCATATGTCCCAGAGCTTTGTTCTTAGGTTGTCATAGCCGGATGTTCCCTCGAAGGCCTCCCATTCGGCGGTCCGGGTCTGGTAGATAGTTTCTTCTTTCTCTTGTGCTGACGGCTTGTTTGCACCGCCTTCGCCGGTGTAGTCACCACCTGTTGATGTTCCGCCCCCAACCATCGACGACAGGGCACCGCCCTTCCAGTTTGCTGCTTCATCTGCCAGTTTCGATTGGACAGCATCTCTGAGTTTCATTTCATCAACACCGAATTCGATCTCTGATTCAATGTTAATCATCTCAACAATGGAACAGAAGTCATACGGCCAGTTATAGCTATAATCTGGGATCTGTGCTGCGACTGCATTAGCACCAGAGCCGACAACTTGCTCAAAGTAGTTTGTCTGTGCTCTTTGTTTAGCCTTAAACACCATCCATTTCACCTCAGATTCGAATCCAGAACGCTCAGTTGCGGTCAACTGAAGATTAGCAACCGCTTTCCAGTCTCCCATTAGCTCATTTGTAAATAGTTCGTGGGAAACTGTTGCATAAGATTCTTCTGATTTCACACCGAGTTTAGGTGGAAGGTTCTGCCAGATGTGTGACAAATCATCCTGATCGAGCCTATGCTTAAATTCGAAAATATACATAGCAACTCTTGGAGCTTTATCATTCCTAGTAAAATCAAACTGTGGAGGTATGATGAATTTTTGCATCTTGTTTGTTTGGTCAACAATAGAGGGCCCATCAGAAACTCCGGAATCAGCAGATGGAAGTGAGAAGAATTTACGATTTCCGCTCTTGATAACGAATGGTATTGCGACAATTGCTTCGCTTATTGTTTGCGACTTTCGGATCGTACCGAGTTTTTTAGGGTCTGTGCTGAATCCACAAACATCCACCAGAGAACCCATTGCTGGTTTGATTATGCTTCCATCGCCATCTTTTACCGGAAGAGTGTAGCCATTATAATGGTCTTTTGCGGCCGCGGCGTGGTCTGTCAAGTTTTTATGTATTCTGGGAGATCTTCTTGCCGCGGCGATGAGCCCGGCCATATCAGGAGCCAAAGAACAACTTGGCTGATTTTTTAACCACTTATCCGGAATGTCCGACACTTCGAGAAACACACCTTCATCTCCTTGCGGAATTCTTCCAAATTGATGCCACATGCCTCTCGGTATCGTTGAGTTTGAATCACTATTATCTCTCTTCGTCAATGTGCCATCAGAGCCCTTAACATGATTGAAATTAAGCATAGGAGTTTCAAATTTAGATTGAATTACCCATCGATCATCCACTTGCTCAAAAAGATTGACGCTGGAATTGATTTGCATAGCCCAATCGTTTATGTATGAGCCGCCATATGGGCCATACGCAGGATTGGCGGCATTAAGATATGAGGTGGTCTGGCCGTCGTCGGCAGTTCCCGCCTCCTTGTTGTCTCTCCTCAATTCCTCTTGATCAAATCTCCAATATCTCGTAAACATACCGGCGACTGGTGTCCCGTCCATTCCGGATCCTAGGATCTCGTCATTCGCCGGCACGGTTATTTGTCCAACTTCTGGAGTTATTGTGGCGCCGGCGGCGACCATATCAGTGCTTCTCTCGAACATATGAGGCCGGCCGGCGGCACTGCTGGAAACAGATACGAGACCAGGAGCATAATAGATACAGTCAACAAATGCATGCCCATCATAATATCCAGGAGTATATGATGCATATATTCCATTTTCAGAACCAAAATCAAATAATGATCCAGTCGCCTGAAAGCCGACAGAGCCGGTGACTGCAATAATTGGAGGGCCGAAAGACGATGGGCGACTATACATCGTGAAAGTCTCTTTAGATGTTAAATCGTTCGCGTACTGATCATTCGGCAAGTTCCAGTCGCCGTTACCGTCATCATTTGTTGCAGGGTCTCCTGAACCAAACATTTGAATATTCTGCGGAAGAGTGTAGCTGCCCCAAGAGCCGGTAGTCTCTCTGATGCCGGACATACTTCTTCGAAGGGTGATCCTCATTCCATATGGCTGCCCAGGAGTCATTGTTAACCATTCGCCCTGTGGCCTGGATCTAATGGTCGTAGGTTTCCCTCTCTCCATGAAGAAGTTCAAAGATTCTGCCAAGAAATTGTGCATCATGTATTTATATAATTGATTGCCGCGGCCGGCCCAAGAGGCCGTAACGTTCTGTAAACAATATGGGCTTGGCTCGTCATCCACGATTGTGGTATTTGACAAATATCTTTCTGGCTCGACCAGTGCTTCGAAGGGGATTCTTTTGTCAGGACCAGAATGATGTTTGTTACCTGTATAGCTTTGTTTCGTAGAGTTGCTGGAAATTGCGAAAGAGCCTGAATATAGCTGTTGTTTCACCTCGGTGTTTAAGGCGGGGAAACCAATTGCCGTGCTTACCTTAAAAGATCCAGTAAAAATAGGATAATCAACGGCCAGACCGGATTTTATCGTATTATAAAGGATACCTGGCGCGAACATTGGTTTTAGGAAAGATCTTAAGGCACCTGGCTTGCCGCGGTCGCGGCCGGTGAATTTAACTTGGCGACCATATGAGCTTGAAAATTGTGATGCCATTTGCACAGTTCTTTCTGCTGGATAGAAGCCGTCGTATGCGATAAACTTCTTAAGTGCTTTGCATTTCATTTTGATAGACCAAGGTTCAACAAAGTCCTTATGATCTTTTTTTATAACTTCGAAATATCTCATAAAATCTGAATTTGTAAATATCTTAAAGAAATTTGTTTCAGATTCATTTTGTGGGTATCCAACTGTACCACTCGGAACACCTGCAATCTGTAGAGCTTTTGGATTATCTGTCGAGAAATCATAGTCATAATTTCTATAAAAATCCATATGCTCGCTTATTCTAAACTCAGGAACAATAGACATAGATTGGCCCTTAGCTTTAAGTTCTGAGAACCATGTGTCATATGAGTCATCATATGGATTTCTGGCAGAGACTAGAAAAGTGGAAGAAGATCCGGAGAACCTTCCTGCTTTAGTATTCGCTTCCCATTTTGCTTGTCCTCTGTTGCGGCTTTTTTCATGGAGTGCATAATTGTATGTGTCATCATTACTGACGATATCGATTCCAAACGTTTTCATTCCCCACCTAGGTGCCACAGAAGCGGTTGTTGGCATTATATGATATCTCGAATATAGAGGGCCCGGTCGGAGATTCATAGGTCCGTCGCCGCGATTACGGTGGGGGCTGGCTTCGGATCTGTACCAGATTCCAGCGTTGTTGTTGGAGCTAGAGTGGAACTGCACATATCGGTTTTGAAGCTCTCCAGAAGCAAAGCCGTCAGCATTCTGGGCATCGATTCCTCCGGTTATAATGAGGGTTGTCGCAAAGTTCTCGTCCGCATCAAGGGCCCAAGAACTGTGAGCGGAAGCGCTTCCCATTGAGTTCGTAGGTTTTTTAGAAGCTCCCTTTGTTGTCCTATCTGTTCTGCTGTCTCTCCAGAAGTTATTATCATAATTTGTTCTACCTCGAATCTTATTCGTGTAAACATTCTTAACTGATGGATAGACCATCTCTGAATAATGAACTCTTCTAACTCCGACAACTGGACTGGTGGTTGAGTTTAGGGCGCCGTTAAGATACATCTTCTTAATTTGATCGTAAGCGGAGAATCCTTTCTTAATCTTGATTCCCATTTGTGTCGCAAAGTCATTATCGTCAAAATACATTATGTTGTTCGCATAGGAGGAACGAACGACAACAGCCTTGATGTAGTCGTCTCCAACATTCACATTTTTCCGGACTGATGTTCTCACCAACAATTGATGAGTAATTGGCTTACAGCGAGAAGTCACGACAGATTGATCAGCCTGTATTGTGTCGGCATATTTGTCGATGACTGTTCTTGTTTTGCCACCAATGGTTACAATTTTCTCAACTCCACCAAGAGGCGTGTGGGTGTAAATGTTGTTGTTTCGGTAATACCTACCGAGTACTCCTTGTCCAACTCGCAACTGCTTCCAAGTTGGGTGGCCATATGGGCCCTGTCGGTGGGAGAGGATATGATTGAGAGAAAATCCAAGTTCGGATGCTTTCCCCGCAGCATTTGGAGATAACTTTCGGATAAATGCTTCAGGGTTAACAGTGTTTTTTGCAAATGATCCAATGTTCCCATAGTTATAATATTGCCGCACATCGGCAGCCAGAGGATAGCCAAGAGTAAATGTACTTGAGCTTATTGGTGTTATAATTGTAGTATTCAAGCCGACGAAATCAGTATTAACTATATCCGTCCCTGTATTGGCAGGGTGGGGCCGGCGTTGGGCAGTATTCTTGGCAGTACCAATTTCGCTCGAACTAACAAAACTCACAGCAGAGGTTAGTCCCGCAGAAGAAGATCTGAGGCCGTCAATCGGGAAGAACCCAAGAGTATCTTCATCTGTGCTGATAACAGATGCTGTTATCCAAGTATATTGTCTGTCGGATCTTGGAATCTGGTGCTGGACATAATAGTTGTCGTAAGTAGAGCCTGTGAAAGTCAGTGTGCCGGCGGTACCAGCGAGTTGATGAAAGCCAGATGTCCCGCCAGGCGCCGTGAACATAGCTCCAGCGATGTCGGTCGTAATGGCCGCAACCGTGGTACCTCCACCGGTCGAATTGTGCGTCAAGGTAATTGCTTGTTCCTCGGCAGCGATGGAGGGAACAGCAGATACTGTAATCTTGCCGTTGTGGCCATTTGCGCTCTCTATTGCTTCCTTAAGTTGCACCAAAAAGGCATTTTGGGTGTATATTGAGCCACCCGTTGTTTTGATGGAAACTGCGATGCCGCCGGCTAGAGCGGCGCCGGCGGTGGAGGTGCCGGTATCAGTATCCGCTGCGAGCACCCAACCGGTGGGAATGACGGTTTCTTCGAAATCAAGTATCACATATGTTTTTTCATCACCGTCCGCAGCAGTAATAACAATGCTATCTTTTTCGGCGGCTGTGTTGTCGTTGCTACCTACGGCCACCGTTATTGTTGCCGTGGAGGCTTTAGCATATTCTATTCTTTTAAGTCTGTTCTTATTAATCTTATACACACTTCCCGTCACGGCATAATAATCTGTTTCAGAAACAGAAGAGCCGGAACGAAGGCCGAACTGTTCATTTCTTTCTTTCAATAGAGAATTGTGTGGAGTCCTAACAGTCTCGTTTCTATAATTTATGTTGTTGTAGGGAGAATATTGGCCGGATGCAAGGTCAAGGAAGGGCCCTCCAGCGGCATCACCAGCAGTCTCAGGGCCACCTGGGGCAGAGAATCTCTCAACAAAAACATGTTTTGTTACCCTTCTTACTGGCTTTGCATAATCAATAAGATCTGAGAATACCTCCGATATGGACGAAGCGGATCCGAAACCGTCGTTTTTAACAAAAGCACTGTTGTTTGTGTTTCGATCTGAGGTTTGTACTACTTCATATATATTTTGATAGTTTCCTAGAACTGATGAGCCGGTTGTTGATTGAATATTTCTAATGTTAACTGGTCGTTTTGCCAATCCATCACGATGATAGTTTGCATATGCAGGAGGTCTGTGCATAGAACTTCTAGTTGTGAAGGTATTCCCATTCGCCACCTCCCACGCCTCTGGTCTGTTAGTAGAAGAAGTGAGAGAAGGATTAATCGTAATATCGATATGTCGATGCTGTTTCCCGCCGACATGTTTATGAGTAAACGGGCCCTGCATAGGAACTTCGTATGTCTCACCATAAGCATCCACATGGTAGCCGGCGAACTCTACATTGTTAGTATTCGTTGCTGCATATCCGGTGGTCGCTGAAGAACTATACTGAACAACTGGAGAATAAATATCTGCCTTTCCGTCTCCGCCGTAGCCGTCAGTTACGGCAGAGTTGTTTGTTTTCGCCTCAACAAATCTTCTCTTTATCGCGGCGATTGGAGGGCCTGCTTCAGCTATATCTATGTCCTTAAATGTTCCCTTGGAGATCTGCAATTCTGCGGATGATCCTGGTTTGATAACATTAACTACAAAATCTGGCTTCTGGGATCTCGGGAAGTTATAGCCAGATCTTATCGTGCTGTCGCTGCCGCCAAGATCGGTCGACATTCGAACAGGAGACACAAGCTGTCTTAGTGCATATGCAGACCCAGCATAGGTAGTAGTGCCGGCGCTATTTGCGAACTGTTCCTTGTCGTAAGATGCAGAGTTAAAACTCAACATAATGTCGTTAATAGACCGTCTAGCACTGTCTATAGATGCGGCCGTGCCAAACTTCGCCTTATCTCTTTCTGCTCGCTCTCGCCACCATAAAGCATTCGTATTCTGCACATTCGTGACTGGTGCGTGTCCGTGCTTCCAGTTATAAGCCAACTCGGCACTGCCCCTAGCTGTGGCCTCAAGTTTCGCATCATCCCCTCCCCATCGAGAATTGCCCTTAAAGTCCAACATTGGATATTGATGGCGATAGCTACTTCTCTCGAATATGTGGCTCTCTACTATAGTTCTAATTTCGTCTGCGACATTTGCTGATGCTGGCACAAGCTGCTGAATCATCGTTGATAGTGAGTTGTCGATCCACTTGTAATAGTCGATGAACTTGTCAAGATCGGGGTTGTTCTGGATCTTGTCAAAGAATAGTGCGCGAAGCCTGTCTAAGTCTTTGTACCCGCTGCGATATTTACTTGTCACCTCTCCAACAAGATTGTTGAACTCAACTATAGTTCCAAATATGTTCAGCATCTCTTGGGAGATTACACCATACATACTTTTCTCGAAAGCATAAAATGTTTGCGACACTGCCGGATCGCTCGGGAACAAGTCATCATCTTGTGTTAAGACTTTAACCGCGTCGTCGCTGTTGACGACTTCAGGTAGCCTCTGTTTCGAAGCTGCTATATAATTTTTATCAACGATATTAGTTGAACTAACTTCATTAGGGAAGTAGCCTCGTCCTGCATACATATTAGCTATGATGTTCGACAAGTTGCCATCATTTGGATAACGACTTCGCAATGACATAGAACCGGAGCAAGCATCTTCAACTTCAAATTGTCCAATAGAATCTGAGCCCGTCACCTGAGAGAAATCCCAATTTAAAGCAAGAGTTTCGCTCTCTAATAATTCAACATTGTCGACCTTAAAGGCTGTCGAGTCAGCAGCAAAAATAGCATTTCTTCCTGCATGTAGCGCTCCATAGTTTTCTGGATCTAACGAATGAGCTTTTATCACAGAATCGTTGAGATATGTCGCCCAGTGACGAACAGAAGAAATTTTTACATCTGTGCTGTGCACTACTGCTCCATTGTAGTTGGTCCTGCTCGCTCCAGCATAGTATCTCCTAGGGGCGGTCAAGAATTTATCGTTCAAAGATGATGCTGTCAGAGAAAATTGATTCTTTACTATTCCATATTCAGTGTTGTAGCCAATAAGTTCCATCCTTACATCATTGGCAACTCCAGAGCCCGTAATACCCGTAGAATAAGGCCATTTAGCATCTTTGAATCTGACTGCAAAATTCCATTTTTGGTTATCATATACATTACTATAGATGCTGCTTGTTAAGTTAAATGCCCCGTTGCTAGCACTTATTTGAAAATGAACATCTTTAGATTCTTTGTGTGTCCGGACTGCATATAGCTGGAAGTTATAATCATCTGTGCTGTCGTGGGGCCAGAGAAAATTATCTGAATCTATTGCGGATGCCGTATGATATCCAAAAATGGAAGAAGTTGTAAATGAAGTATTAAAGTGTCCTATATTAGAAGAATCAAGTTTTTTAGGAAAGATAACCTCCACTTCTGCCGTATTCGCAAAATTAGCATTTGTTCCGGAAATACATGTTACATCAGTGGTCTCATAATTACTAGAAGAATTTTGATAAACCGTTCCGTCAAACCTGTTTATGTGGTTAAAATCAATATAATTCTTTCTTATCGTAGTATCATAGTGAGTGTCTTCAAATTTGAATGTTGTATTGTTGCCATATGCATTAAACTTAAGAATCTCATCGCCCAGACCATAGCAGTGGATAAGGTTTCGGAAAGATTTCTCGGTGCCTTTCGATTTGTAAATGAAGATAAGGTTGTTATAAATGTTTTGATAAATTTGGTTCTTTACATCATTTATGTCGATAGTATATTCTTCATCATCTTTCCGGTTTGCAAACCTCTCAAGAATACTTGCCTCCACAAAAATCTCCGGAGCATACAAGCCCTTAGATCCAAGCAAAGAATCAGTAAACGGAACGGGCTTCATGTGGCTAGCAGTTTGATATGTCGCCTCTTTAAATTCAGTCAAGCCCTCTATTTGAAGGTGTAAGGTGTCGAAATATGATCCAATTATTTGTGTGAGATTATCTAGGTGACCTCCGCCATTATATTCCTCATCATCGGAAATCCAGCCCGGAAGAGAATCTTTGATGCTGGCTATATTCTCATTATCATAAACACTGCCAGTAGCAACAAGTTCGTCATACAGAGATCTGACATCGTCGTGATGTGAATATATAATTGGATCTGCAAACTCTGAGGCTGCTGCGCTGGCAGAGACGATTGCAGAACCAGTATTTCTAGAATTAGAGCCATAGCCTGTCCATGTGCCATTTGAAATACGGCCAGAATAATCAAGAACAACGGAGTCGACTGAGCTAGTGCCCGTTATTCCTTCGTTGAATTTGTAGTAAACACCCAATTCTGCATTTGAAATTTCTTTATTTGTGCCACCATTAGTTTGTGTCCACCAGTTCCTCTGAATATCTCTTTCTGTTCTCTTGTTCTTCCAGAAGCGGAACTCATCAAGAGAGCCAGAGAGCTTTCCGTAGCCAGTCATATCTGTGCTGCCATAGACAACTCCGGATGGCGCGGTTTGGAGCGATCCGATATATGCATTAAGAGAACCCGTAACCCTGCCAAACGGAACCGTGGTGGTTGTTTTGGTTTCTTGCAATATTCCGTCTAAGTAGAATTTAGCCTGAAGCTGGTCATCTGCGGAGCTTGATAAAAATGTGAAAGCAACATGCTTCCAAGTGTTCGCGAGAGAGGCGGTAGTTGTCGTTGATCCGCCAAAAGATACATCCCAAACATTAGAGCCAGAAGCCAGATGTACCCTAAATGGATCCTGCCCTGTGTGTGCGGGACCTGCACCGGTGAGATATAACAGCATGCGGCCATAGCCAGGGTTTTCAACATAAGTTCCATCAGTGCTGCCAGTGGCAGTACCGTTCCACAAGTCAAAAATAACCTCTTTCTCTGCTAAAGAAGTTATCCAATCTCCCTTCTTAAGCCAAAATTCTGTAGAGACACCATTTGATAAATCGAATTTAAGATTTGACTCTCTGCTTCCAACTCGATCCAGAGAGTCGACACCCTCGTATCCATATATGTCTGTCTCATATATGTTAGCATCATCGAATGTAGTATACAAACTGCCAGTCGCCATACCGGAGGATGCCGTATGTGGGCCTCCCTTAAGAGAAATGTATTCAGTCGACGATGGAAGGGTCCAGACTGTATTGTCGGATCCGCCGGCAAAGTTAGTCACAGCACTGAAACCAGATTCGGTGTCTGTTATTGTAGTATTACCACTGGGGCCGGCTGTGGCTTGGGTTATGTCCACACGATAACTGGTTCCATCCCTGGCTACCGTCAATTTGGAGTTGGCATTGAGACAGGTCACAAGGTTGTCGGCCGAGTCAGACACGGAAGTGGCTGCTTCGAAAGTTGGCGAATTCGTATCAGTTGTAGTTGTTGTGGAAGCATGGGCTGTTGCTGTGATCACGGTACCATCAGTTGTAGTGATTGTAAGAGTGGTGCCGGCGCCGAGTAGCATATGAGCCGTGGCTCCGGATAAGGTCACCTGTCCCGATGCTTTGGATGCGACAGTACCCTTGGTGGCACTCTTGGTGCCCCATCCATCCGGTGAAAAAATGCCATATCCCGTAGTGCGAGGATATCTATTTTCGAACAAGTATAAATCAATATAAGTTGATTTATTTAAGAACTCTTGCTTTTCACGAGCGGTGCCATCGTAAGGATATTGGCTGTATATTCTAGAAATAGAATCCTTATAATAAGCTTCAGCAGAACCATAGTGAGCGAAATTATTTGGATCGCTGAAATCGACGAGAGGGATGAAGCGCTCAATTCTTTTGCGCTGTTCCTTTACATTTTCTGCGGACTCAAGTTCGGGAGTATTGCGAACGACCTCTTCTTCGAGGCTGGTGTTTGCTATTATTCCTGTTGTTTTTTCGCCAAATAGATCTTTTATACCCATTATTAACTCTGCCTCGATTCGACCCTAAACTTAAATGTTTCTGGTTGTTCGACCCAATCGTTTACAGAGTTATTGTAATAAGCAAGTTTTATTCCGTACATGTAGCCGGATTCCAGCATATTCATGTCTAAATCAAAATAGCTTCCCGACACATCAAAAGACATCTGAGTATGCAAAGTACTTCCTGTGCCGTATGGAACAACTTTCAAATCATCAACGACCCTGTAAATCTCGTATGAACCGCTCTCCACTATGTTAACTTCCGCTTTCGCAGTCGCCTTAGTATAAATAGTCGGGCTCCAATCTTTTTGGCGAGTGTAAATTCTGAAGCGTGCTGTCTCATTGCCTCTGTATATATTTTTAAGATTTGTAATGTTTGAGACATGCTCTGTTGCCGGAGCTATTGAGGAGCCATAAAGAGTTTCTGGCTTTATTGTGCCGGTATGGTATTGTGTTGTACCAGGCACAGTCATGCTGGATCCGAATCCACCGCTGAACCAGACATCGTAAACTGTCGAGAGCGGTGTTGCGGCGGCAGTCAGGGCAACACTGGCTGAATATATTCCTGTTGACACATACCCACCCGTAACAACGGTATTTATGGCTGAACGGGCATAGGTGCCATCAGCAACCAAATGAATGGCAGCGGTCGACGGTGCAGTATCGGCAGTTGTTCCAGAGAAGAAGCTCACATATATGTTTCCCGTACCTACTCCTGGTATGTTTCTCAGTTGACCTCTGAAGTAGTTATAGAAATAAAGTGTATTTAAGTTTTCTGTCGCTGTAGCCAGAGAACTACTATAGTAGAAAGTCCCTCTATCGTCTTTTGTAGAAGAATTCCAGCGGGCCTCAATGCAGGGTCGCTTAAAGAAGAACTCTGTCCCTCTTCCAAAAAATTTCTTGGTGTAATAGGATCGGGCCGCTGATTCATAGTCAGTAGACATCCGAACGATAACCCCTTCATCACTTTTCAAGCCCATGTTTGTCGATGCTTTTGAATTAGCAGACGAGCTTATCCACTGCTCAACAAGTGTTGTTATGTCGAGTTCTATATCTTCTGTTCCGGAGTCAAACGAAGCAGAAAAAGATCCTGACGCGTCAGAATAATAATCGCCGCCGGCTGTTTTCCACGGTGTAAGGCCGGCTGACGAAGTGAGCCGATCAACCCAGTTAGATGCTTGTTTGTCTTTATATGTTTCCATATCAAGGCCTGTGCCTTCTGTCCAATTTCCGGTTACCGCGGTGACATCCATCGTAAAATTCTTTGGAAGAGTTTGGCTATGCGGAGCATTAAACATTCTCAAATAAAAACTTACACTGCCGCTGGCTGGAATGGCCCCATCTGTCCTGTCTGACTGAATAGAGTTTGTTGAGGCAGTCACATTAAATTTAATTAGGGCACGAGACTTCTCTGCCGAAGAACTAGCCGCTTGCCCGTAGATAGAAAATACCTCTAAAATATCAGAGGCACCCATATTAGATCCTGTCCCTCTTGTGGTCAAATTCTCCTCGTAAGCATTCGTTATTGTATTGTCGGACTTTGCCCAGTATCTTTTAACAGCCATTACTTAATAGTTCCCTTTATGTCGGTTAAAGGATATTTTATCTCGAAAGCAACATTGTCTGGGCAACTTAAGTATCTACCGTCTGACGAGATGAAAGCATTGACATCCAGTCCGGTTGAGGTATATCTTCCGCCTCTTTTGTTAACTAGCTTAACATTCGTCACATCAGCAACTCCGCGAGTCGCATTTAATATTTTGTAGACTTCTGTTATTATAAACCTTTCTCCCAAAAACATATCTCTAACTAGCTTTGTACGAAGATCAGACACTGCTGATTCTAGTACATCATATTTGTTGGCATCATTATCAGACAGTATTGTGAACTCTATTCCGAGATTGACAACCTTGCCATCTAAAATATCTATCGTGTCGTTAATCATTCTATATCTGTTTAGCCATTCTTTTAAATTTTGTTTGAGAGCAGAATTTGCTGTTGTCAGACTGCCATCTGTGGCTTCTGCCAGCACATACATATTTAAGTTTCTTTTAAGAGAGTCCTGATCCCTAACTATCCGACACCTCTTCAGGGCACCGAACTGGGTCGGCATGGCATATGCAAGAGCCTCATAATCGGCAGCCGTTACGGCTCTGTTTTGGGTCGGGAAGAAATCTATTGTCCTTCTTCTTATCTCCTCAACGGATGGAGCTTTTATCGTTCCATTGATGGGCTCTTCGTTGCCACACTCCATTGTTGTTATTACACTTGTAGCGGTAGCATTATTTGATATAGTCATGTCGTTAAATTCTACCACTGAACGCATAATTTTATTAATGCCGTTAACGGCTGCATTAGAATTTGCACCAGTATTCTTGCGATATGTTACAGTCAATGTTGTGTTCGCAGGGCCAATACCTAATTTATCTGTACCAACAAGATCGGCGGGATCAAAGGATGTATCGGTCACATAATCTTTTGCAAACCGCTGCAAAACAACAGTGGATGGCTCTGCTAATTTAGGAGACGAGATCTCTGAAGTGGAGCCCTGTCCGAACTGCAAAACCACTCTGCCGTTTTTTCTTTCTGTTATAAATCTACGGGGTGCAGAGAAGGGCCTCAACAATGATGGAGCATTGTCCCTAGTATTTGAATCCTTGTTTGGAACTGATTTATAAATGACATCGTGGGACAGATACTCGACTTCATAATAATCGTTCCCTTCAGAATCCATAACACTAAGAATCTCCACAACACCGGTGTCGTCGACTGTGAGTTTTCTGAATTTCTGAAAGGCTCCTATGGTGAAAGTCTTTACCCCATATTTACCTGATATCACTTTTCCTTTTGATTTCACTGCATATTCCGTAGGAAGACCAGTAGAAGGATTTGTTCTGGCAGCGACGACATAATTATTAGGATTGTCAAACCTGACATCATCCATTAAAATATAGCTGCCTCCGCCGGTATAGCCACAAGTCGAACCCTTTTTCAGAATAGGAAGATATCTGATATCGGGGCCTAGGCCTGTTGAGTTTGCCGGTATTAGTGCATAAAATGTAACTTCGCCCATGGCAGAGGCCGCACCTTGAAATTTATATCCATGTTCTTTTGCGAGACGAATAACATTGTTTGCTTCAACAGCACTATCCAAGAAAGATTCATTAGCTTGGTAGTCCACATAAAAAGATAGCATGTCTCCGACATATGCAACAGTGTCTATCATCAAAGATCCAAAAGAAGCATCACTAAAATCTTTGAATGTGTCCGGGTAGTACCTCTTTGCGTACTGTACGAGATCTTCCCTGATTGACTCAAAGTCTCTGCTAGTATATCTTATTGGCACTTTTCTTTTGGACATCTAATCTTTCTCCATCTTTAGATAAATAGTATTTTACCTTTATTAATTCTTACTGAGATATAGGAAAAACAAATTCATCCGTAATCCCTGCTGATGGAACAGAATAATTGATTTTCAAGTTAATAGTGTTGTCATCTGGGTAGTCGCTGACCTGTAAGTCATTTAGCCTTATATATGGGAGATATGTCGACACCTGATTTGCAACTCTTGACTTTATTCGGCTGGTGGTGCCTGTCGTTATTTGCTCAAACAAGAACGAACGGATGCCCACACCAAAATCGGGAGACATACATCTTTCACCAGGGCCCGTTAAAATAATCATTTTTAAGCTTTGGCGAGCAACATTCTTTAAATCTTTATGTACAGCATACGCCCCATCCCTAGGACTAATTGCCAACGGCAACACTACTGATAACCCTTCAGCCATTTTCCTATCTCCTTATTTTTTACACTTATCTCCGTCCATATCATATGGACTCTTTTTGAGCCTTTTTCCCCTTTGCCACCAACGCAAGCCGTCTTCGAAATTAAGCTTTGGTTTAAGCAATTCTGCAAAGGACAGAGCAGATTTCTTTGATGCGCCTTTCGAATCATACTCGGCTTGAGCAGTTTCATACAGCGCTGTGAATGAATTCTTGGCGGCTTCTCTTGATTTTTCAAATACCTGTTCATCGGCCCTCTCCCATCTGGAGAAGCTGCTCATAGTATTGCCTCCTCTGTTCTCCCACATATCTCCGCCCGATGATGGCCATCCCTCGTTACCCAGCGAATCATAAAATCCTTGCATACAATAAATAGTTAACAAGGACAAAAACCTAGGTAGTGGGAAGACATACCTGAACCATGCGCGATATTCTACACTCTCTACTAGGGGCGGAATTAAACAATATACATCATAAGAATCCGGATTAAATGATGTAAACTCTTGATCTGGAATATCTAGTTCCGCGGATGCCATCGGAATAAGATATCTTTTTCCTTCTTGGCTGGCCAATTCATACGCTTTTTCTCTCATACAAACTTCGTTGCTTATTGTATACATGGGCTGAGAAAATACATTTTTTGCATCTTTCTCTGGCATATAGCAGATTCGCAGGCCGAACCTCCATGCAGGCTTTGGAAGCTCGTGAGTGTGCCCATCGCTCTCTTTTACCTCCCAATTGACTATCCTGTGTATGTGACAAATTTCCTCTTCCCCGTCGTCACACACCCTAAATGCGAAGCCATTTCCATCCTCGTCAACTTCATATTTGTGTGTGTGTCCGTCATCAAGAGTCGTCTCTCCGTCTAATTCGTGCGCCCCGAAGAGTTCAGAAATCTTTCCAGTCACTCCTTGTGACTTTTTGTTTTGAACATACGACTTCCAGTCTTCCATGTTGACAATGCCATAAAGATTATCGGAACGGCCTGAAACCTCTGGTGGGACACTATCTTGATCGATTATGCGCACATACTTCTCCAAGACAAATGGCCACTCCTCCATTCCACCAAAAGCCGTCTCAAAGCTAGCCGCCAGGTCGAGTTGTCCTTCCGCCTGAAGATCTTCAATCGCAGATGAGACCGAGGAGTGCATTCCTGATGGTATGTTGTAGGTTTTAGCCTTGTTGGGATCAGACATAACATCGAGAGGGCCACCTCCATTAACAGCACCTCGGATCCAAGCGGGGCTCAACAAGAAAAGATGATCTATATTTCTTATTGGAGAATAAAGGTGTGAGCTAAAACTGGTGCCCACCACAGCCAATTCTTCTTTCACCATTCTCTTCACGAAGGTCAGCGCTGAATCAATTGTTTCGTCGATCATTAGCTCAAAAGCATATTGCTTGGCTTTCTCGGCGGCGGGTTTGCTGAAGTCTGATGAGCCGGCTCCAATACCACCATATTTCTTGGTGGCTGTGTTGTCAAACATATTTTTCATCCAAGATTGATTCTTTATTGCGCTAAAGGATAGAGAAGCAAGCTTGCCGTCGTTTTTGTCATAGAATTCTGCGATCTTTGCTGTTATCGTATCATAAGCTTCTTTTTCTTCCAAATTAAAGTCTACCTCTGGATCTAATATTTCGGAGTTAACCTTTCTAATTATGGCATTGACCGTTTGTTCCATAAAGCGATAATAGTAATCGTCATCGCCTGTGCCGGCATCAGCGATGTACCAGGCGCCAATTCCATCTGGAAACAGACCTCTCTTCATTCTTTCAACAATAAATTCAACAATTCCGGATTCGATGTTGTCTTCGTTGAACTCGAACTGAGAGACTATAGGAATTGCTCTCATAAATGCTTCCGTGATATAAACCCTTGTTGCGGCCCGAAGGACAACATCCATATTCGCGGCTGTTGAGTTGTCATATATTTTATCATATGGGGCCTCGGACGAACACAAAGGATCATATTGAAGCCTCTCATCCGATTCTAGAGAGGACTCCAGTTGGCCAACCATATCACCCAAATCTCCAAGTGCGAACAGGGGGCCGCGAGAAGGATCGCATCCATCTGGCGAAGGCAATAGCATTTCTGTTATCTCTTTCCATCCTCCATATTCCGGCGGTTTAACATAGAAAGGAGGAGGAACTAAATCAGGGAATAGTCGGCCGAGTGGGCCACCGTAAGTTTCGTTGTCTAGATATATGATCTCTGGGCCTTTATCCGGATCGTAGCCGTATCTAAATGCGGGCGCCATGTTGTCCAGAAACACATCCCCAGTAGAAGAAGTTCCGCCATCCGATGGTGAGTCTGGCATTAATATTCCTTCAGCGCTCTCGCTTTCCATGTCAATATTTGGATTAGAGAACGATCTGCCAGTTGCAATTCTATTTGTCAAGCGCCTCATAAAGCCAGATGTAATGTCATCAAACTTTCGTACCCCGCCTTGTGATGATGCAAAATATTCTCTAAATGATGGTTCATCTAAGTCTTTTTTCGTCCCATCGTTGGTGGCCGCGGATAAGATCTGGTTTGCTATCAGGCGATAGAATACTTCAATTTGCCAAGAATCATTAACATTTTGGCTTATCGGAAGAGAATTTATGTATTGTTTTGTTTCAGTATCCAACTCCGCCTCAACCTCGAAACTATAAGAAACATATGAATGTCCTCCATTTCTAACTATCGAAGTCGCCTTGGCTTGCTGGCCTTCTTCTGGCTCTTCCTCCTCTGGGGGCTCTCTGAGCGTTTCGGCAATTCGAATCTTATAGTTATTTTCCTTGCCTATGAAGCCATCATCGTCGGCAATGTTATAATCATAACTCAAATTAAATCCATACAGAGCCTCGCTAGCGCCATTAAGATCGTGCCCTTCATAGGCTAGCCTCATATCTGGGGTCATAATATCGGGAACATTGATTAGTTTAAAATTGCTAGAAGGGTAATAATCAATAAACTTTTTGCCTTCCGTACCAGCTAGTTCTTGCGACGAATCAGACCAACTGTACGGATTTACTTGCTTAGATGAGTATACCGCGGAATGACCGATTCCAAAAAATTCGACGCCACAACAATCTATTTCTTCACCAGCTAGCAGTTGCTCTAGCCAAACTACAGATTCCGGGACTTCATTGTCTTCCACTTCTTTCATAGTGTGCAGCCGGGGAGCTTTATCGAGAACCCTTGCAGAGTAGCAAGCTTTCCGGAGCATTCCGGCGAGGTCTGCGGAATCTTTTGTAGCATTGACACTATCTATTCCGTACTCCTTAATAAATGCTGAAACATATTTTTGCCTTGCTTCGATTCTTTCGGCATTAATGGCTTCTTTCTTTTCGACATCGGCCATTGCTTGCGCTAAAGAAGGATAGCCGGCCGGCTTAGTCTCGGTTTTAAATTCAGGATTTAGGGACCTCATTTTCTTGGCCATCCAAGCACCAACAGTAGGAGGAAAACCTCCAGTGGAGCCGTTGCCTTCTTGGATTGAGGCGATCCAGCTAGCTCCTTTTTTATCGACGCCAGACAGCTCGTTCCCGTACATATCAACGACACCGGATCCGGCTGGATTTTTGATGCCGTTGTCACTATTCCACCCAAACCACCCAAGCTGGCTGGCTAGCGGGGCACCGAAGAGCCTGACTTTCCAATTGTGTGCCGTCCATCTCCGCCCTTCTGTGTCGGCCAGCACATTATTGAGGACACCGTTGCGGCCCATTAGGTCTTTCATTACTCCTTTTTCTATAGGAGCAAGAAGCATCGCGGTAATAGAAGAGTTCATCTGTCCCTCGATAGGGTCAGGGCCGGACGGATAGAAGCCATCGGCGGGGCAGCCGCCAGTAGAATCGATGGCTGGGAAGTTTGCCATTGGGCCATTTTCCATCATGTTGATCAGATCCTGGAGATCTTGAATCGACTTATCTTTTAGTTTGTCCAGTTCTTCTCGGCATTCTTCTCTGCTCAATCCCTTTTGCGAGAGAAGTTCACACTTAAGATTTTCAATTTTGGCAAACACTTCTGGCGGACACGGAGATACTGGCATGTCTGGGATGAATCTATCAAGTGCATCGCCGGGTACGAATATTCCGAGAGAACCAAAAAAGTCTTTAAGTTTCCCCGCATCAGAGAATAAATCCCGTATACACTCAGTCGAGGAGATCCTAGCTGTTTCGGTTGCCAAAGCCAAGGTTTCTTTTGTTGGCTTTCCGCGCAAGAGTTGTATAGTCTGATCCTGTGTCAGCATTAGAGATATATCATCTATAAACTCTCCCATTTCTCCATTTGTCAATTGCTTTAAGCAATCCACATCGGTGCCCAAGGTGGCGCCAATATTCTTGAGGGCCTCTGCTAATTGATCGTCAGAGGCCCCGGGGCATAACTCCTCAATCAACATATTCTTAAAGTGATCACTTCCTGTGTATAAATCTGCCAAGCTGGCACCGAAAGCTTTGAGTAGATTACAAGCCAGATTCATCAACCAGTTGAGAAGTGCCTTGATCGCTGCCATAACAACAGCTACGGCTGCTTTAATAATTGCTTTTTTGACAGCCTTCCATATCATCATCAAGATATTTGCATCGCCGGCTTTTAGCTTAAAGCTGGTCTTTTTCTTTGGGAGAGTAATGTCAAATGTTTTGCCGTTGCCGATATGACAAAAATCAAATTCAAGTGTATTAAGAAAGCTATCCAAACGAGGATCAAAGGCCAACATAGGGGGAGCCTTGCAGGGCAAAGTCTTTATAAATTGTCCGATAACTGATGCACCGGGAACAGATCCCAGTCTGTTAAAAAGAACATCGACACCTACCGCATCCATCAAAACATTTCTGTAGGCATCAAAAAGCTCTTTTTGTATAGAACCCAGGGCTTCTCCGTATGTACCTCCTGCTCCGGCTTCATATTCTCCGAAAGAGAAATCACCAGTTTCAGGCTCATATAATATTCCAAACAATCCGCCGCTTTTATCTACTGGTATGCTGTCCTGTGGATATTTTGTATCATATAGTTGCTGCTCCAAGGCATTTAATTCTTCTTCCAGCCCGGCAGCCTGTTCTTCGCTGCTCTTGCCTGTGAGCCCAAGCTTTTTAATGGTCTCCTCCACCCGCCAGTCAGATTGGAAAGCGGTGGCTGGATCGTTCGGGTCATTCACATAAACAATGATCTCTTCCATCTGATATATATTTTCCTCCAGTTTGGAGATATCTTTTTTGTCTTGTATATCTCGGTCGACCTTATTAAAAAAGGCCTCATCCGATTCTAGTTCCGCTTCTTCTGCCGCGGCTTCTGCCGCTTCGCGATCTGCATCGGATAGGGGAACATCATAAACAGCATCATATTTCTCATTGGCCGTCATTCCTGGGCTGTTATAAGATCCTATCTCATAAGCCATTGTGTCCCAAGGCGGAGGCAGGCCTGAGAACTTTTCGCCGGCGAGGGCCTGAATTCTGGCTTTATCTTCTTCTGGCAAGCCAGCCATCAGAAACTGCAAAACAGGATCCGCCATAGAGCCAAGGGCGGCACCCACAACTGCCTTTTTAAAATCCTCTTCCCCCATTCCTTGTGCAATACAATCAAGTGCCTTCATTATCAAGGCAATCCAACCACAATACCCAAGACGAGACATCAGGGCATTCCAGATTCCATCTATTTGATCTTCGGGATCTTTCCTTACTCTTGTAACATTTTCAAGATATTGCCAGACTGCATCCAGATATGGATCCCCTTTCGAAAATTCTTTTTTTGCTTCGTCCAGAGTCTTGTCTAAATCTTTGTCAAAATCTTGCTTAAAAGAATCTTTTTTCTCTGCCAACTGGTCTTCATCCAGACACAGATTTTTGCCCAATTCTTTCAATATTGCATCCGGCATTCCTAAAAGCTCTTTACCCAGAGCATCTAGTGCTGCTCCGATGACTCCATCTTCATCCATAAGAGAGTCAGCCAGACAGGCTCCCAGATCAGGATCATTAAAAAGATCTGTATTTGCCTGATCGTACCTGACTTGCAGAGCAGGATAAGTATACTTTAGTACGAACTCCAGCCATGGCATAGGTTCGCCGGCTTGCAGGTCGGCATCCATATCAGGCAGAGCGCCAACATAATAAAGACTACGAGCTATTTTAAACGGAGTTTTGTTGGTTAGTGTTCGGAAAAACCCTTTTCCGTCCTCGCTTTCTTCACTCCAAGTTATCTCTGGGCAGCCCTTTTTATTGAATACCATCTCCTTTAGTCTGATTTTTGGATGTTCGGTGTCGGCAGAATCTTCTGTTGGTTCAAACTTAAAAGTTATCTTTTCTAAATCATTCATACCTAGACCTGTTGCGCTAGATATCTCCAGCGCAACATTGTCGCGGAATTCCTGCAATCGATCAGCCTCTTTATTAAGATCTAATATTTCAGCCTTCTTATCATTGACAGTCTCAAGAATACCCCCTTCTAGGTCTCTCCATTTCTCTAATTGTTTTGCATACAACCTGAAGCCTCCCGCCCAGAAATGTAGGCCCAGCGGGGAGTCGCCGGCTGCGTGCTTAAACATTTGATCGAAATCTTCACCAGCGAAGGTGACCTCAAAAGTTGTTTCGAATGGTTCTGCTGGCTCGATAGTAAGCTTTGGAGGGACTCTCTCCCACGCCTCTGAGTCGATACATACAGCAATCTTTGTTCGCCCTTTAAGCTGAATTGGTACCGTATACCTGATCTCTGTATAGTCCAACAATTCCTCAACTACATCTCTCTGTTCTGCTCTTAAAACATATCCGGTCACTGGGTCTGGAATAGCGAATATCGCGGCGAGAGTGCCGACGATGGCGCCGATGGATGCTCCGATGACTGTGCCAACCGGGGTACCGACGGATCCTATCGCCGCACCGGTGGCAGCGCCGGCGGCGGTGGCTCCGAGTATGGTTGTCGCTTCAGCAGCAGAATCTGTTTTATACCCTTCTTTTTCATAATAGTACACCACAGCAACATCAGACTTGCCATGATATTCTAAAAGATTTCTTATTCCTATCCTCTTAATGTCTTCCTGTTTTTTAGATGTGTTCTTTAGTTCAGGTATCGTAGGGCCGCCACGATTCGGAGGAGCAACTTCCATCACATAA
>Ga0080013_1001469_pt1 | contig 31160 bp, 37 predicted proteins | sample ETNvirenome_6_85_FD_69236 | JGI IMG/M metagenome (GOLD analysis project Ga0080013, IMG submission 69236) | Marine viral communities from the Pacific Ocean - ETNP_6_85 (SPADES assembly) (version 2) | ecosystem: Environmental > Aquatic > Marine > Oceanic | place: Pacific Ocean | collected 2013-06-19 | reverse complement strand
GCAGGTGGTAATCCTTGTTTAGAGCAATCATTGGAAAGTTACGAATTGTGCTGCTTGGTAGAAACGTTTCCATCCAATCACGATTCATTAGAGGACTATCAAAGGACACTTAAATATGCTTATCTGTACGCTAAAACAGTAACACTTGGTAAAACTCATTGGCCAGATACTAATCGCGTTATGTTAAGAAATCGTAGAATTGGATGTTCAGTAAGTGGAGTTGCTCAATTTATTACAAAACATGGAATGGAAGAATTGAGAAAGTGGTTAGAGAAAGGGTATAAAACAATTCATGAGTGGGATTGTATGTATTCAGATTGGTTTGCTATACCAAAATCAATTAAAACTACTTCAGTAAAACCAAGTGGAACGGTTTCATTATTAGTAGGAGCAACACCTGGAATGCACTATCCAGAGTCAAGATTTTACATAAGACGAATGAGGTTATCAAAACATTCAGAGTTAATAGGACCATTGAAAAAAGCAGGTTATAAAATAGAACCGGCATTTGGTTCAGAGGATGCAACCATGGTTGTAGAAGTACCAGTAGATGTGGGTGAGGGAATAAGAACAGCGGCTGAACTTTCGATTTGGGAACAATTCAGTTTAGCCGCATTCTTACAACGACATTGGGCAGATAACCAAGTTAGTTGTACAGCAACATTCGACCCCGAAACAGAGGCAGATGAATTACCACACGTTTTAAATTATTTCCAATATAAATTAAAAGGTATATCATTATTACCACGACACAAGTTAGGTGCTTACAAACAAATGCCATATGAAGCAATTACAGAAAAAGAATATAACAAACAAGTTAAAAAACTTGGATATTTGAGTTTTGTAGGTGTTGAAGGTGAAGAAGCAGAAATAGACAAATTCTGTAATTCTGATCAATGTGAGATTCCAGGAGAAATGATAAAAAGTACTTGACTTGTATAGGTTTTTATTCGTATATTTAGACATAATAAATTGGGAAATTATATAAAAGTTGTATCAAAACATATTTTACGATAGAAGAGTAAACAAAATGCATATTTGGGATGATAAGTTTGGACATCAAACTTTTCGTTACAAGAAGTATGCTTATGTTAAAAATAGAACTGGTAGTTATGTTTCTCTTTATGGAGATAAATTAAAAAGAGTAAATAAGTGGGATAAAGAACAACCAGGTATGTTCGAATCAGATGTTAACCCTGAAATTCGAGTTTTAGTTGATAATTATACAGATTCAGATGAAGTTTCAGAAGGACATAAAACTTTAATATTTGATATTGAAGTTGAAGTAACTCAAGGGTTTCCGAATATTAAAAAAGCTGAAAATAAGATAACTTCAATAGCATTTAATGACCCAATTTTAAATACATATTTTTGTTATGTATTAGACCCATCATCAGAATTAGAAACAGATGTTAAAAGAACAAATGGGGATATAATAGTATCTTTTAAAGATGAATATGATTTATTAAATGCATTTTTTAAAAAGTATATGGAAATACAACCAACAATTTTAACAGGTTGGAATGTAGAATTTTTTGATGTTAGTTATTTGTACAATAGAACTTGTCAAATTTTAGGACAGAATATAGCTAATTTATTGTCTCCAATACAACAAGTTTATTGGAGTGATTTTCATAATAGATATAAAATAGCGGGAGTAAATATTTTAGATTATTTAGCGTTGTATAGAAAATATACTTTTAGTGAAAGACCCTCTTATAGATTAGATGATATATGTGAATATGAAGTAGGTGAAAAGAAAGTTGCATATGAGGGTACTTTAAATGATTTATATAAAAATGAGTTAGAAAAATTTGTACAATACAATTTACAGGATGTTAAACTAGTTAAGAAACTTGATGATAAATTAGATTTTATTGAAATAGCTAGAGGGTTAGCACATTTAGGTCATATACCATATGAAGACGTATTTATGAGTTCACGATATCTTGAGGGAGCTATCTTAGTATATTTACGAAAAAATAATATTGTCGCTCCAAATAAACATAAAAAAGATGGGAATACAAAATTTGAAAAATTTATGGGGGCTTACGTACAAGAACCACAGAGTGGAAAACATGATTGGGTATATGATTTAGATATTACTTCTATGTATCCATCTTGTATTATGTCTTTAAACATTTCACCTGAAACTAAATTGGGTAAAATTGAAGGTTGGAACTCTGAAGAATTTTTAAAAAAAGATAATAGAAAAACATATTCATTTATTAATAACGGGAATTTAATTAATAGATATACTGAAACAGAATTGAAAAAAATGTTTGAAAATGAATCTATAGGTATAGCCACTAATGGTGTAATATATCGTACTGATAAAGACGGTTTATTACCCGCTTTACTTAGAAAATGGTTTGATGAGAGAGTTGAATATCGTAAATTATCTAAAAAATTTCATGAAGAAGGTGATAAGATAAAATCAGATTATTTTGATAGAAGACAACATTTACAGAAAATTGTTTTGAATAGTTTGTATGGAGTATTAGGATTACCAGTATTTAGATTTTATGATTTAGATAATGCAGAGGCAGTTACTTATACAGGACAAACATTGATTAAATTTACTAGAAAGGCAGTAAACGCTTATTATAATAAAGAACTTAATGATACAGAGGATTATTGTATTTATATAGATACTGATTCAGTATTTTACTCAGCAACACCTTTAATTAAAAAAAGACATCCTGATATAGATATGAGTAGTGATACTCAAATGACTAAAGTTATTTTGAATATAGCAGATGAAGTACAAAGTTATTTAAATAGAGGTTATGATTATTTTGCTAAAAAGTTTTGTAATTTAGATAAACATAGATTTGATATTAAACAAGAAGTTATTGCTAAGAGTGGATTGTTTGTTACAAAGAAAAGATATGGACTTAAAATTATTAATGATAACGGTAAAAAAGTTAATAAAATGTTAGTAAAAGGGTTAGATACTGTTAGGTCTAGTTTTCCCGATGCTATGAGAGTTATGTTAAATAAATTAATAGAAGATATTTTAATGAATGTTCCCAAGAAAGAGTTAGATAAATTTATTATTAATTTTAAAAATAGTATGAAATTAATGGATTTTAATAAAATTGCTATTCCAATAAGTGTAAAAGGTTTACATAAATATAGAAATAAGGAAGGTTCTCTATTTAAATCACATTATTTAAGAACACCAGTACACGTTAAAAGTGCTTTATATTATAATGATTTCCTTAAATATAAAAAGATTTCAAGACAGTATTCCGGAATACATAACGGTGATAAGATTAAATGGGTATATTTAAAACAAAATCCTTTAGGTATAGAAACTATAGCATATAAAGGACATGAAGATCCACTCGAAGTATTAGATTTCATTAGAGAGTATATACATCCAGATAAGATTTATACTAAAGCATTGTATAAAAAAATTATGAGATTATATAAAAGTATGAAGTGGAGTGAACCTACTGATGCGTCTAAGACAATAGAAAGATTTTTTTGATTTTGAGAAAACAAACTTATATATATGTATATATAGTTATAAACAATAGGAGAAGTTATAATGGATAAACAGAAATTAGTACGTTTTATTAGTAAATATTATTTAAATGGGATAGCAGAGTCAGTAATACTAAAAAGTGATTTTGTAAATCAAAAATTAAAAACAAGATTTGTATCCGATGATAAGACTTTGCTAGGGATAGTACAATTAGATAAATGGGATTTTGAAGATGCTCATATAGGTATTTATAATACAGAACGATTATTAAAATTACTATCAGTAATGGATACAGATATTAATTTTTCGATTACTAAATCAGAAGAAAAAGCGTTGTCAATGAAAATAGCAGATAATGTATCTTCAGTAGATTATGTATTAAGTGATCCTTCAATTATAAATGAACCTCCAGGTTTACAGAATATTCCTGATTTTGAATTAAGTATACATATTACTCCTACTGTAATAAATAAATTTATAGGTGGTAAATCTGCTTTACAGGATGCTACAACTTTTACAGTAATAACTGTTAATGATTTGACTAAGTTAGTCATAGGACATTCTGCAACTTTAACTGATAGAGTTACTATACCAGTAAATACTCAAGATTTTCAACATATTAAAGAAGTTTCATTCAACGCAGAATATTTTAGTCAGATATTGTTAGCTAATAAAGAGTGTGAAAGTGCTATTTTATATGTTAGTAGTGCTGGACTATGTAAAATATCTTTTAAGATAGATAATTATTCGTCTACATATTGGTTAGTAGGAACAAGTGAATTAGCATAATGAATAATTCTAATACTTTATGGGTAGAAAAGTATAGACCGTATTCTTTAGATACTTATATTGGTAATGAACACCTTAAAAGTAAAGTTGAGATTTATTTAGAGAGTGGTGATTTACCACATCTTCTATTGTTTGGAAAAGCGGGAACTGGTAAGACGACTTTATCTAAAATACTTGTTAATAACATAGAATGTGATTATCTTTATATTAATGCGTCTGATGAAAATAGTGTAGATACAGTTCGTAATAAAGTTAGACAATTTGCTTCAACTGTTGGTTTCAAAGATTTAAAAATAATAATTTTAGACGAGTGTGATTACATTACACCAAATGCACAAGCCGCACTCCGTAATTTAATGGAAACATTCAGTAAACATTGTAGGTTTATTCTAACTTGTAATTATGTTGAGAGAATAATAGACCCAATTCAAAGTCGCTGTCAATCATTTCAAGTTATTCCACCATCTAAGAGTGAAGTAGCGAAACATTTACATAATATTTTAATAAATGAAAATGTTACAGATACTATGGAAGATATAAAAGTATTAGTAGATAGTGGATATCCAGATATTCGTAGAGTCATTAATTCAGCTCAAAGAAATGTCGTTAATGGTAAACTCAAATTAGATACATCAAGTATTATACAGAATGATTATAAATTAAAATTATTAAAGATTATAGAAACACAAGATAAGAAAACTGCGTTTAAAGATATAAGGCAGTTATTAGCAGACAATAAAATTACAGATTTTGCTGATTTATTTCGGTTGTTATATGATGAAGTAGATGGATATGGAAAAGGTCATGTAGCAGAATGTATTTTAATAATAGCAAAATATGAGTTAAGTGATAGTCGAGTAGTTGATAAAGAAATCAATGCTATGGCTATGATTATAGAATTATTAGGAGTAATAAAATGAGTATGCACCCAATGAAAAAAATGAAGAAACCAAAGGCTCAAGTTCAAGTTGATTTAAGAGATGCAGAAACAATTAAATGTAGTAGTTGTGATAACTACTTATTTATAACTTCATTCATATTAAAAAGATTATCAGCTATAGTATCACCAAACGGACAAGAAGCTTTGATTCCCGTTCAAGTATATAGTTGTGGAAATTGTGGTCAAGTTGCTGAGGGAATGTTAGACGGTAGTGGAGTAGAAGAAGAAACAAAGTCAAATAAATTTCCAAGTTTGGACATATGAGTGAAAAAAGAAAATCAATATTTTCAGGTAAATCTTCTGCAGGAAAAGGAGATTCACCGAGAAAAGGTATTAGTCTAGATGAGTGGGAAAAGAAATACGAAAAAATCTTTAGTAAAAAGAAAAAGTTTATTCGACCACATTCAAGCGATAACAGCGGTTCAAAGTCCTAATTATTGGGAAGAGATATCAGACGAAGATAAAAAGTCTTGGTCTAATTATATGACTCATAGATTTTTGTCTATGAAAATGGAGTGGGTTGAGTTAGTAAATGAATTACAGAAATATAGTTTACAACCAAAAGAATTATACAAATTATACACCAACGTATTACCTAAAGGTAAACAATGGTTAAAATATATTAAGAGGAGAAATCAAATGGAATATCCAAATTGGTTAATTAATATCGTAGCTAATCACGAAGAAGTTAGCAAAAAAGAAGCATATGATATGATTGAAATGTATTATCTTACTGAAGGTGGTATGTTAGAGTTAGGACAATTAGCTCAAAAATGGGGCATTGAACCTAAAAAGATAGAAGAAGCTGGTTTAAACGTTCTAGGTACTGTCGGTGGATATACAGCCGGAAATGTAGAATGAAAGTTATAACAGATTCTAAGACAGTTAGAAAGTATACTAAAGATAATCCTAACCTGTCAATAGTAGAACAAATGGAACTTGAATGGCCAGAGATGACCGACGAGTTCAAGAAGATTCAACGAGAACAATATGAATTGTTCTTATACAAACAACATGATTATGGTCCAGGGAATATTGCAGTGGGAACTCAATTAATAACAGAAGAAGAAGTGAAGTTATCTTTAATTGGACTTTTTTTTAGATTAAATGATAAAATCCAGAGAATAAAAACATTGTTATTAAATAACAGAGACTCTGCTGTAAAAGATGAACCAATAGACGATGCATTTTTAGATATATCTAATTATGGTATTATGGCGACAATTGTTAAACGAGATAAATGGGGAAAATGAAACGAATAAGTTATAGTCAATTTTCACAATGGGGTAGATGTCCGTATATGTGGAAATTAAATTATGTTGATAAGTTAGGTACATATACAGATAGTATTCATACAATGTTTGGTCAGGCAATGCACGAAACATTACAAACATATTTAACTGTAATGTATAACGACACTATAAAAATAGCTGATGCACTTCCGTTAGACGAAATGTTGTTACATAGAATGAAAACACATTATATTGAAATAATGGAAAAGAACGGCGGTGAAGTTTTTTGTGAACAAGAAGATATGGAAGAATTTTATTCACATGGATTAGCTATTTTAGACTGGTTTAAAAAGAAACGAAATATGTATTTCAGTAAAAAGAATTACGAATTAGTTGGCATTGAAGTTCCTATTGAATATGAATTACCGAATAAGATTGAATTTATTGGTTATATGGATGTAGTATTACATGACACGTTCAGAGATAGATATAAAATTATAGATATCAAGACTGCCACAATGGGTTGGAATAAGTATCAGAAAGCTGACAAGAATAAAACAGACCAGTTATTATTATACAAACAATTTTATGGTAAACAACATGATATACCATTAGATAAAATAGATGTAGAATATTTTATAGTTAAGCGAAAATTATATGAAAATGTAGATTTTCCTCAAAGAAGAGTTCAAATATTTCAACCAGCAAATGGAACTCCGAGTATTAATAAAGTTATGAATAACTTAAATCAATTTATAGATGAATCTTTTATTGATGGAGAATATAATTTAGAACATAATTATATTAAACAACCTTCTAAGAAAAATTGTAGGTTTTGTGAGTTTAATCAAACTGAACGTTGTGAAGTAGGAGTTAAATAATGTTGTCTAAAGTAAGTTTAAGACTGAAACTATCAGATTTTATTAATACTGATATAGAAGAAAAAGTTATGAATAGAATAAATGAAGCTCATAATGAATTACATACTTCAGTTTTATTATATTTGTGGTTTGAAGAAGATGATATACGTGGTACAGATTTAAAGAAATTTTTAATGCGTTGGGAAGAAAAGTTATCATTTAAAACAATTGTTAAACAGAGTTATAAACTTAAAGTAAATGAATATGTTTTTTTTGATATAATACCAATCGGTACACCGGATAAAGAAGTATCTAAAAGATTTTCGTATAAGTATATAAATAGCAATAAAGTTTTAGACGGGTTACAAGAATTTTATAACGTAGTTAAGTTTACAACGTCGGAAAAACCAATTAAAAAACAAAAGAGAAATGACTACGAAGATTAGAATTGGTATAGTCGGTAGTAGAGGTTATACTAATAAACAAAAAATAAAAGATTTAGTGTTTGAAATAAAAGAAAAACATGGTGATGAAGTAGAAATAGTTAGTGGAGGACAACAAGATGGCGCCGATGGATATGCTAAAAAGTTTGCATTAGAATTTGATATGGAGTATGTTGAATTCCCACCCGCTCACTATAGATGGAATATGCATTGTAAATTGCCAGCTTCACAATATGATAGACCATATTATGTAACGAATTATTTTAAACGAAACAAACAAATAGCTGAATATAGTGATATAATTATAGCATTTATACCAGAAGGAGTTGAATCAAAGGGTACAATGAATACAGTAGAACATGCTAAAAAACAAAAAAAATTAATTAAAATATTAAATTAATATATATTTATATATACGTATATATAAGAGGGTTTTATGGATACAAAATTAACATCAGTTAAAATACTGAGAGAGTTATATAGAAATTTTAAGGTAAAGACATTGGATGATGAGTTTACTTTACAAAAATTAGTAAATCGTTCAATGGATTTATATATTTTAGATTCAAAGTTTAAAAATAAAATTAAGAATTATGATAGATTAATACCAAGCGGGAGTAGATTATGAAAATGAAAAAGGTGGATTGGAGAAATGAAAATAGATTTGATAAAATTTATGAAGTTTTAGTTAGAATAGAAGAGCGTTTAAAAGTTATAGAAGAAAGCGTTAAAAAAGAAGAAACTAAAAAACAACTATTAAACGATTAAGAGGTATTATGGATAAAAAGAAAATACTTTTATTGTCAGACGATTTAAGAATGTCTTCTGGTGTGGGTACAATGTCAAAAGAATTTGTATTAGGGTCAATTCAACATTATGATTGGGTTCAGATAGGTGGTGCGATAAAACATCCAGAAGAAGGTAAGGTTGTGAATATGGATGATACAGTAAAAACTGAATCTGGAGTTGAAGATGCTAAATTGACAATATATCCTATAAATGGTTATGGCAATCAAGAACTTTTAAGAAGTATATTGACAAGAGAAAACCCAGACGCGATTCTACATTACACCGACCCAAGATTTTGGCAATGGTTATATGAAATGGAACACGAGATACGACAGGAGATACCTATTTTTTATTATAATATATGGGATGATTGGCCGGCACCACAATATAATGAGTTCTTTTATGAATCTTGTGATTTGATTATGAATATATCTAAACAGACACTTGCTATTGTAAATGATGTTTGGACAAAAAATCCACCCGAAGATTGGCAAGTTACTTATTTACCTCATGGAGTAAGTACTAAATATTTTTATCCTATTAGTATTTTTGATAAAGAATATGAATCAGTAAAAGATATGAAAAAACAACTTACAGATGATAATGTTGAATTTGTAATGTTTTATAATAATAGAAATATTCGTAGAAAGATGCCAGGAGATGTTGTTCTGGCCTTTAAAACATTTTGTGATATGTTACCGAAAGAAGAAGCTGATAAGTGTGCGTTATTAATGCATACTCAACCGCGAGATGATAACGGTACAGATTTACCTGCAGTTTGTAAAGCCATATGTCCAGAATATAAAGTATATTTTAGTGATAGGAAATTAGAACCAAATCAATTGAATTGGTTATATAATATAGCTGATGTAACAGTTAATATGGCTTCAAATGAGGGATTCGGATTGGGTACTTGTGAATCACTAATGGCCGGAACACCAATTATTGTTAATGTTACAGGTGGAATGCAAGACCAATGTGGATTTAGATTAAAAGATAAACACGTAACAGCTGAAGATTACAATGAAATAAAATCATTTCACGATGATAGGACATGGAAAGACCATCCTGATTTAACTTGGGGTGAATGGGTAAAACCAGTTTGGCCATCTAATCGTTCACTTGTGGGTTCAGTTCCAACACCATATATTTTTGATGATAGATGTAGGTTTGATGATGTGGCACAAGCTATGAAAGATTGGTATGATGAAGGTCCAGAAAAAAGAGAAGAATTTGGTCAAAAAGGGATTGAGTTTGTTATGCGAGATGATGTTATGATGTCAAGTGAAGCAATGAGTCAGAACTTTATAGATCATATGGATAATGCATTTGATAAATGGAAACCAAGAAAACGTTATAGTATTTTTAAAGCGTAGGAGTTATAATGAGTAAACCGTTATGTTTAGTAACAGCACCAGTTGCGACGAGAAGTGGCTATGGAGCTCACAGTAGAGATATATGTAGAGCATTAATTAAATTAGATAAATATGATGTGAAGATTTGGCCAGTTCGTTGGGGAAACACACCAATGAATGCCCTTGTAGAAGGTGACCCTAATGATGATATTATTATTAGTAGATTATTAGAAAATCCAAATTTACCTAAACAACCAGATATACACATTCACATTGTTATTCCTAATGAATTTCAACCAGTAGGTAAATATAATATTGGAATTACTGCTGGTTTAGAGATGACAGCTTGTCCACATAATTGGCTTGAAGGTATGAATAGAATGGATATGAACATTGTTCCGTCAACTTTTGTAAAGGACGTGATGAATGATATTACATTTGATATTCAAGATGAAAAAACTAAACAGAAAACTGGTGAATTAAGAAATCAAAAACCAATTGAAGTTTTGTTTGAGGGAACCGACACTAATATATTTAAAAAGACAAATGAGTTTTCAAAGGAATTTGTAGATGAAATGAAAAAAGTTGATGATACTTTCAATTTTTTATATGTTGGTCATTGGTTACAGGGTGGTTTGGGTAAAGATAGAAAAGATACAGGGATGTTATTAAAAGTATTTCTTGAAACTTTTAAGAATCAAAAGAAAAAACCCGGTTTAATAATGAAAACGGGCGGAGCGGGATTTTCAGTATTAGATAGAGAAGATATATTTAAGAAAATAAATGACATTAAAAAGTCCGTTGATGGTGATTTACCAAATATATATTTTTTACACGGTGATTTTACTGATGAAGAAATGAATGAATTATATAATCATCCTAAAGTGAAAGCTCATGTTACATTTACACACGGAGAAGGTTTTGGTAGACCATTACTTGAAGCTACGATATCTCAAAAACCAGTAATTGCTCCTAATTGGAGTGGACATCTTGATTTTTTACCAAAAGATTTAGCAGTATTGTTAGGAGGCGACTTATTAAAAGTAGAAAAGGGTTCAGTTCCAGATGATTTTATGATAGAGGGTTCAAGTTGGTTTGGAGTTAATTATCAACACGCTTCAGCAGTATTGAAAGACGTATTTAAAAAATATAAAAAATATAATCTTAATGCAAAGAAACTTGGTATATTAAATAAGTCTAAGTTTTCTTTGAATGCTATGACAAAAGAGTTAGGTAAACTATTAGATAAATATGTACCTGAATTTCCAGAAGAAGTAAAGTTAAATTTACCTAAATTAAAAAAGGTAGGGTCAACAGAAGGACCACCTAAAATAAAATTACCAAAGTTAAAGAAGATATAATATGGAAAGAGTAATAATTTGTCCTCAATGTTTTGATACAGATCATTGTTTTGAAGAAGTACAAGAAAAGTATAGTTCTTATTTATGCTTTAGCTGTGGGTTTATGAGTGATTCTAGATATGAAATCGGTAGTTTAGAACTTATAGATAATTTAAAGAAGTCTCCAAAACTAGTACAAGATACTGCATTTGAAGATAAAGAAAGAAATATAACTTGGTTCCCATCAGTAGTTAATATGGGAGATTTAGGAATGATATTTCCAGAAGGTACTCCGAAAGAATATGTTTGGAGATATGCTAAAGTTATTGAAATTCCTGAAGAAGAACGAGACCAATATAATAATTATGATAGAAGATTAGATGTAGATAATGCAGAAACTTTTAAACAAAATGAATTTATAAAGGCGTGTGAAGCAATGGGTATAACAAAAGAGTTAAAAGAAAGTATATAATGGCTAGAATAGGAACTTCTTGGAATAGAGTAGATGTTGGGGATATTATTACATTTAATTACAAAAGTAAAAGTACAGGTAAAACAAGACTTCAAACTATTTTAGTTTTAAATCCTAAGTATTTTATTACTGATTCAGAAGGTCAAAGAGTATTTCAATTAATTGGTTTGAAATTAGCAGAACAAAGAGTTCGTACAATTAAAGAAGCATCTAAAGTTGTAACAGACATATTTAATAAATTGGGAACACTTGAAGTCATTGATGAAAAAAAAGACATTTATAGAGTACGCATGAAAAAACAAGATTTATTTTGGGGAGGTGCCAAGGATATTGTTTATAGAAGAATCAGATATCTTTTGAAAAAGGAACCAATATACAGAACATATGATTGGGAACAAGCTCGAAAGAGTGGAGTATTTTATGAATCTCTACCATTACCACCGGCGTTAAAAAATCGTATTCTAGGTAGAAGAACAGGTCCATCTGGAGAAAGAGTGTTGTAGAAATAAATGAAAATAAGTTATGCTATTACAGTTTGTGATGAATTAGAAGAGATAAAAAGATTGGTTACATTTTTATTGGAACATAAAGATGTACGAGATGAAATAGTAATCACTTTTGACCACAAGAACGGTTCTAAAGAAGTTAAGGATTTTTTATTTAATCATGATGGAAATTTTAGATTAGCACCATTTAATTTTTTAGGAAACTTTTCAGATTTAAAAAATCATACAAAGTCAATGTGTAAAGGTGATTATATATTTCATTTAGATGCGGATGAATATCCACATGAAATATTAATAGAACAATTACCAACTATCTTAGAAATAAATGATGTAGATTTAATTTGGATACCGAGAGTAAATACAGTCGAAGGACTTACTGATGAATGGGCGAATAGATGGGGATGGAGAGTTACAGAAAATGGTTGGGTAAATTATCCAGATTATCAAAGTAGAGTTTTTAGAAATATAGATGAAATTCATTGGCAAAATAAAGTTCACGAAAGAATAGTTGGTACTAAAACATATGCACATTTACCACCACAAGAAGAATTATCGTTATATCACCCGAAAACGATAGATAAACAAATACAACAAAATAAATTTTATGAGGGAATAGTATGAGAATGTTAGTTACAGGAGGTGCTGGATTTGTAGGCACCAATTTAATAAAACGGTTATTAAAAGACGGACACGAAGTAGTGTCAGTAGATAATTACTCTACAGGTAAAAAAGAAAATCACCAAGATGGTTGTCAGTACCACGATTTTGATTTATCGTATGGGTTTAAGTATAAAGTATTTGATGATGAGTATGATGTTATATTTCATATTGCAGCACTTGCAAGAATACAACCATCATTAAAGAATCCATATAAATCTATATTTAATAACTTTGTAAGTTCGTTAAATGTATTTGAGTATGCTAGACGGAATAACATCAAAGTAGTATATGCTGGTTCAAGTACATTTCATCATGGTTTGTATAGTAGTCCTTACGCATGGTCTAAGTATAGTGGCGAAGAGTTATGTAAATTATATAGTAGTGTATATGATTTAAGTACTGCTATTTGTAGATTTTATAATGTATATGGTCCTTATCAATTAGAAGATGGAGATTATTCAACTGTTTTAGGTATATTTGAGAAACAATATAGAGAAGGTAAACCATTGACAATTACAGCTGACGGTGAACAAAGACGAGATTTTACTTATATTGATGATATAGTAGATGGTTTAGTAAAATGTTCAGAACACAATTTTAAAGCTGAGTTTTTTGAGTTGGGTAAAGGTGTAAATTATTCTATTAATGAAATCGCTGATATGTTTGGTAAAGACTATCCAAGAGAGTATATTTCTGCTAGAAAAGGTGAATATGATGTAACTTTAGCAGATTATTCTAAGGCAAAATTGAAACTTGGTTGGGAGCCTAAAGGTGATATAACTCAATATATAAAATCAATTATAGAGGTGTAATGAAATTAGGTTATATATTTGATTGTTCTATACAAGATTCTTTTTATGTAAAAGATGGTATTTCATATGATTTTTATAAGAATGAACCATATGTTCATAACCATTCTGTATCATCAAATCTTCATGTTACAGGTTGGAATTTTCCATTTTTATGGGAAGGTGGTTGTTTTTTAAATTTAGAACAATGGGTTAAAAATGATTTAGATTTACCAGCCTATGACTTTGATATAATATTATATTCAAATGAGAGATTGGGTTTAGATGATGACAAATATCAATATTATTGTGTTGATAGATTAAGAAATAAATATCCAAATGCTTTAATTGTTGGATATTTAAAAGAAGTTGAGTTATCAATACATAATAGGGAAGTACGTAGTAAAAATAGGGTAAACTTTTTACAGTCTTGTGATAAAATTATTGCACATGGTGTTTCTACTATGAAAGAATTAACTAAGTATAGAGAACTAGAATCATCTATTGATAGAAAACTTGATTATGTTTCACACCCTGCTAACATTGATTTATATTATGATACTTTTTACTCAATGGAAAAAGAAGAATCAATATTTGCTTATTTACCTAACCCTGTACATCGTAGAGCTGAAACTTATAATTTTGCTAAATATATTAGTGAAAAATACAATATTCCTATTAAGTTTAAACCACTTGAACCTAATCAAAAATTTGATTATCTTCCATTAAAACAATTTATTGAACTATGGAGTCCATCATCGTTTCATTTTAATTTAGATCCGTCACCTACACATCCTGGACAACAGGCTATTCAAGTAGCTAATGTTGGTTCTATTAATATTGGTGGTATGAATGAATCACATCATATTTTATATCCTGAGACTGCTACGTGTGATAAGATGATATTGGAAGAAAAGTTTGTAGAATATTTACGTGATGTGAATAAGAGATTTCAGGTTATTGAATACGCGTGGAATAAATTAAATGAAAATTACGGTTATACAGTAGTGAAAAACCAATTAACAAGTTTGTATAAGGGATAATATGTTACGAATACCTAGTTATTTAGAAAAGACAAAAGAAGTTACAGTTACAAAAGAAGAGTTAATTTCATTTGAAACAGAAGTAAAAGAAAGATATGAAAATGGTGAAATATCAGGACCAGTTCATTTATCAAAAGGAAATGAGGATGAGTTAATTGAGGTATTTCAGTATGTACATGAGGATGATTGGGTTTATTCAGCGTGGAGAAATCATTATCATGCGTTATTACATGGATTCGATAGACAACAGTTAATGGATGATATTGTAGAAGGTAGAAGTATGGCTACAAGTAGTAATGTACATAAGTTTTATTCATCAGCTATTGTAGGTGGGATTATACCTATAGCTCTTGGAACTGCCACGGCCCTTAAAAGAAAAGATTCTGATAGAAGGGTTTGGTGTTTTATTGGTGATATGACATTTGAAACAGGTGTATTTCATGAATCTTATAAATATACAAATAATTTTGAACTACCATTACAATTCGTAGTTGAGGATAATAATTTAAGTGTACATACACCAACTGATGAAGCTTGGAATGTTAGACAAAATGTTCCAGATGATGTTGTTTATTATACATATGAAAATGGATATCCACATCATGGTACTGGTACTTGGGTTAACTTTTAGAGATTATTATGAAATACAAAGATGAATTAATTAAGTCAATGAAGTGGCTTGGAGAAAAAGAGAATACTTTGTTTTTAGGACAGGCAACTCTTTTTAGTGGTCATGCGATTTCAGGTACATTAACAGAAGTACCAAAAGAAAAATTGATTGAATTACCTGTAATGGAAGAGGTACAAATGGGAATGTGTACAGGGTTATCACTTGAGGGTTATGTTCCTATTTCAATATATCCAAGATTTAATTTTATGATGTTGGCTATAAATCAGTTAGTTAATCATATGGATAAAATGAAAGAGATGAGTAGAGGTATGTTAGTTCCTAAGGTTATTATTAGAGTTGCCGTTGGGGCAAGAAAACCTTTGGATGGAGGTTCACAACATACACAAGATTTTACTGAATCAATTAAACATATGTTAACGGATACAGTATTAGTAGAATTAACGGAGCCAGAACAAGTATCTTCAACATTTGAAGACGCTTATAATAGAAATGGTTCTACAGTAGTAGTAGAATGGGGAGATTATTATGCAGAAAAGTAATTTTAAATGGCAATTAATTAATGATAGTATCATAGAGAGTGATAAAAAAGCATTAACTGATTTTATAAATACACCCAATCAACGGTTTACTAATGGACGTAAAGTAAAAGAATTTGAAGAAAAATGGTCAGAGTGGTTAGGAGTAAACCATAGTGTTTTTGTAAATTCAGGAGCTATGGCTAATTATTTGATGGTTGCTTTGATGAAAGAAACTAAAGGTTTCGGAGAAGTTATTGTTCCTGCTATTGGATGGGTATCTGATATTTCATCACTTGTAAATTTAGGTATGAAACCTGTATTTGTGGATATTGATATAAGTAATTTTGCTATGACATTGGAAAGTATTAAGAATGCCGTGACTGAAAAAACAAAGGGTATAGTGTTATGTCATATTTTAGGTTTCAATGCAATTAGTGAACAAATTGTAGAATTTGCTAAAGAAAATGATTTATTTTTAATTGAAGATTGTTGTGAATCTCATGGTGTTACTTATAAAGGAAAAAAAGCTGGAACGTTTGGTGATGTATCTAATTTTTCATTTTATTTTGGACATCATATCACTACTATTGAAGGTGGAATGGTTTGTACAAATGATGATGAATTATATGAGTTATGTAGGATGTATAGATCACATGGGTTTACACGAGAAGCTTCAGCAGAAATTCAACAAAAGTATATAAAAGAATATCCAGATGTAAACCCTCTTTTTACATTTGCAGTTCCTGGATTTAATATGAGAAGTACTGAATTAAATGCTGTGTTGGGAATAGAACAATTAAAAAGACTTGATTATAATATACGGAGAAGACAGGAAAATCTTAGAGTTTGGGTAAGTTGTCTAGATCCAATAAGATATTATGTAGATTTTAAAGAAGAAGGTAGTAGTAATTTTTCGTTACCGATTATAGTTCACGATAGTAATAAAGAATTGTTTAATAGAATTTGTCATCTACTGGATGTTGATGATGTAGAATATAGAATTGGGACTGCTGGTGGTGGTAATCAAGCAAGACAACCATACCTTAGTAAATGTAATTATAAAATCGCAGAAGAACTTACTAATGCTAATTATGTTCATGATTTTGGACTTTATATTGGAAACCATCCAGAGTTAGATACTGAAGAAGTTATTAATTTATGTGATAAGTTAAATTTATTATGATTGATTTTAAAGATAAGAATGTATTAGTAACTGGTGGTAATGGTATGATAGGTCAAGCACTAGTTAAATTGTTGTATGATACAACAACAGCTACCATAACAATAGCCGATTTACCAAATACTGATTTAAGAAGTAGAGAAGATTGTAAGGCAGTATGTGAAGGACAAGATATTGTATTTCATTTAGCGGGGATAAAAGGTTCACCACAAAGATGTATGGAAGCACCAGCATCATTTAGTGTACCGATGATACAGTTTAATGCTAATATGATAGAAGCAACTTATAACGCTGATGTAGAATGGTTTTTGTATACTAGTTCAGTAGGGGTATATCATCCTACTGAAGTATTTGTAGAGGATGATGTATGGGAAACATTTCCATCTGAAAATGATTGGTATGCTGGATGGGCAAAGAGAATAGGTGAACTGAATGTTCAGGCATATATGAAAGAACATAATTGGAATAAATGTTCAATAGTAAGACCCGCAAATGTATATGGACCTAACGATAATTTTGGAGAATGGTCTATGGTAGTTCCGTCATTAATTAAAAAAGCATATGAGAATGATGTATTAGAAGTGTGGGGTGATGGTTCACCAATTAGAGATTTGATTTATTCAGAAGATGTAGCTCGTGGTATGATACATATGGTAGAAAATGAAGTTACAGAACCCGTTAATCTTGGAAGTGGTATGGGTGTTACTATAAAAGAAATAGCAGAGATAATTGCAAGATATTTTGATAAAGAAATTGTATGGGATACTACAAAACCAATGGGTGATATGAAAAGATTAATGAGTATGAATCGTGCAGAAAGTTATGGGTTTAAACCAAAGGTAGATTTAAAAAGTGGTTTAGAAAAAACAATTAATTGGTATATGAATAATGACACCAAATAATTTTTACAAAGATAAAAAAGTAGTAGTTACTGGGGGTAGTGGATTTGTGGGAACTCATTATATAAGTGAACTTCTTAATAGAGGTGCAATTGTAAAAACTCATACTCATAATAAACCATTACAAATTCAAGATGATAGACTAGAAGTATTAGAGAATATAAATTTAAAAAGTTTAGATTATTGTTCTTGGCTTATAGATGATGCTGATTATGTTATACATTCAGCTGGAGATATAGCAAACCCAAAGAAAGTACCTACTGATTTTCAAATTGCTTTAAATCAGATTACACTTATTACTAATGTATTAGAAGCTAGTTATAAATGTGGAGTGAAGGGATTTTTAGATATTAATAGTTCAACAGGATATCCAGATAAACGATATCCAATTACAGAAGATGAGTTTTGGGATGATGAACCATATATTTCATACTATGGTTATGGGTGGATGAGAAGATATAGAGAAAAAGTTATGGAACACACATCACATTTGAGTGATATGAAAATAACGATTGCACGTGGAACTGCAATGTTTGGACCTTATGATAATTTTGATTTAGAAACTTGTCATGTAATTCCAGCACTTATTAAACGAGTATTAAGTGATGAAAATCCATTTGTAGTATGGGGAAGTCCTGATGTAGTAAGAGATTTTCTTTATGTAAAGGATGTTGTAAATGGTGCGTTATTAGTATTAGAGAAGGGTGAAACTATGAGACCATATAATCTTGGGTATGGTTCAACTGTAACTATCGGTGATATCGTAGATACTATTTTAGAAGTTACAGGTAAGAATCCTGAAGTTATTTGGGATAATTCAAAACCAACTACGATACCTTTTAGGTCTTGTAGTACAAAGAGAATACAAGAAGAACTTGGATTTAAACCAAAGTATACTTTTAAGGAAGGTATAAAAGAAACCGTAAAGTGGTATTTAAAGGAGAAATAAAATGAAACATGATTATAATAATTTTATAGAAGAGTATAATAAGAATGGTGTTGTTATAGTTGATAATCTTTTACCAGAAGAAATAGCCAATAAATTAGAGAGTATATATACTGAGGATGGAAATGAATGGGAATTTATTGATCAATATAGGGATCAAGGATATAGTAAAGGTAAATACGGTAAACAGTATACCGACTCACCGTATTTTCCAGGAGTAGAAGAGGCATATACTGCTAAGTTTTGGAGGTCAAATAAATTAGAGGTGGAAACATCAAGTATATTTGATGAATATTTTAAACCAGCTTTAAAATCTATTTCTCAATCAGAATTGAGTGAATATGATGTAAGGTGCTATAAGCTTGATGAAGGTTGTCATTATAGAACACATATTGATGATTGGTTAGGTGTGATTGGTTGTATTTATTATATTAATAAAAGTTGGATATGGGATTGGGGTGGAATACTTCATGCAGGAATGGATGATGGTGGCGATCAAATTATACCAATATTTCCTAAATTTAATAGAGCTGTTTTTATAAGTCATGGTGGGTTTAGATTTCCTCATTTTATTAGTCCAGTAACTAATTACGCATTAAATTCAAGACTTTCAATGATTTCATTTAATAAGTAAAATATGAGAGTATTAATTACAGGAATAACAGGTTTTGTTGGTAGTCATATGGCTGATTATCTACTTAAAAATGTGCCTGATGTAAAAGTATTTGCTACACGCAGATGGAGAAGTAGAGATGATAATATTAAACATTTTTATGGAGACGATAGAGTTAAGTTTATAGAAGCTGATTTAACTGATAGAGGTAGTTTACATGGAGCGATTAAAATGTCTAAACCTGATATAGTTTATCATTTTGCTGCACAGAGTTTTCCAGAAACCAGTTTTATAACACCAGTTATGACATTAACTATTAATGTTATAGGTACAACTAATTTGATGGAAGAATTGAGAATAGCCAAAGATAATGGTATATGTGATCCAGTTATAGTTAGCGTATCATCTTCAGAAGTTTATGGTAATGCATTAAAAGATGAAGTACCAATTAAAGAAACAAATCCGATTAGAGCAGCTAATCCATATTCAATATCAAAAGTTGGACATGATTTAATGTCTCAATATTATCATAAAGCATATGGATTAAAAGTTATAGTAACTCGTATGTTTTCACACGAAGGAGCACGTAGAGGTAAGCAATTTGCACTGTCATCGTTTGCACATCAAATTGTTCAACATGAAAAGGGAAAAGATTTTGGTAAAGAGGGTAGTTGGTATGAAATATATCATGGTAATTTAGATTCAGTAAGGACTTATAATCATATAGAAGATGCAGTTCATGCTTATTGGCTAGCAATTGAACATTGTGATTATGGTGAGATGTATAATATTGGTGGAGATTATACTTGTACAGTAGGAGATGCATTGGATATGTTGATTTCAAAGTCGAAGAAACCAGATGTATTTATAAAATTAGTTGATCCAGATAGAATAAGACCAACTGATATTACATTACAAATACCAGACAGTTCAAAGTTTAGAGAAAAAACAGGTTGGAAACCAACAAAAGGATTAGAAGAAATCTGTGATGACTTATTAAATCATTGGAGAAGTGTTTTATGATAAACGGCGTCGTGGTAAGGGAACAAGAGGCATTTACTGATTACAGAGGCGACCTTTACACCATTTGGAAAGAAGATGATTTTGAATTAAAATTCAATCACGATAAAGTATCTACTTCAAGAAAAAATGTTTTACGTGGTATACACGGCGATGATAAGTCTTGGAAATTAGTTACTTGTCTTTATGGTGAGATATACTTTGTTGTTGTGGATAATAGAGAGTCGTCAGATACATTTACACAATGGGATTCTATGTTACTGAGTGACAGAAACAGAAAACAAGTTTTGTTGCCTCCTGGTGTTGGAAATGGTTTTTTAGTTATGAGTGATAATTCTGTTTTTCATTACAAATGGTCATATGAAGGTGAGTATCCTGATGTGGATAAACAATTTACAATAAAGTGGAATGATCCTAAAATTGGGATAACTTGGCCGATTGATAATCCTATTTTATCAGGGAGAGATAAATGAAAATCAGTATCATGTGGATGACAAGAAAACGGTCACATGAATTAGTTTATTCCTTATCATCTTTCATAACAAGAGCAAAGGATAATTCTAATGTAGAGTATATAGTTATCTCAGATCCCGATGATGAAGAAACATATGAAGCTGTTGAAAAAATAAATAGAATGTGTTTTGTTGATGATGTGAAGATAGAAAACTTAGTTTCTGATAAAAGATATGGGTATGAGGAGCTAGAGTGTTATCAAAACTTGGTTGGGAAGGTATTTACAGGTGATTGTTTGTTTATAATGAATGATGATGTGGTGTGTTTGAATAACAATTGGGATGAAGAAATAAGAAATACATTACAATCTCATGTTCAATATGCTAGGTGGATAGGATTAGCTGGAGTAAATGAAAATTGGAAAGGTTCTACTACTTTTGTGGGTATTAATAGAAAGTGGTACGAAGTAACAGAAAGAGTTTCAGGAAACAGAGCTACAGATGGTTATTTAATGGCACTTGGTAAAAAGTTAGGGTTAGAGCCATTAAGGCCTAAAGTAGAAATGGTTCATCTACAGAGAGGTAGAGAAACTATAACATTTGAACGAGACAATAAAAGATATATTATGGGTGGTTTGCCAGATGATGGGTTAGGGGGGTATCCAACTAAAAGTTCAAAACCACCAAAGTATTATCACGATCCTAATGAATTCACGAATGACTATACAAATTTCGTAGAAGGTAAAAAGAGATTTGACAATGACTTTAAAAAATTAAAGGAACACTATGCAGAATAGAAAATACTTACCAACAGTAGCTGAATTGATAGATAGACTTTCTATCATTCAATTAAAAGAAGTTTTTATACCAGAACATAAAGATGAGTATGCTAAAGAGATAAAAGATATCATGCATGATTTGGAGTTAGATGGTTTGGATAGTGAATTAATCCGGGCTGTTATAGTGACTGCACAAATGAATTTACACATATGGCATAATGAATCTGAGGTAAGAAAGGGTAAAAATGCTGGAGAGAATCTTAGATTGACTCATGGGCTAAATGGAATACGGAATATTGCGAAGAATAAAATACAAGAACGATTTGGTGGTAGAAAAGACTACAAGGTAGATTGTTTGGGCGCGGAGTTTGATGATTGGGAGGTGAGTTGGTGAAGATATTAGTCGTGGGAGATAGTTGTAAAGATGTTTTTGTTTATGGTAAAGTAAAACGATTGAGTCCAGAAGCGCCAGTACCAGTATTTAATCCAGTTAAAGAAAAAGTAAATGACGGTATGGCAAAAAATGTTCTTAATAATGTTGAGGCATTAGATTCAACTGTATATTCAATTACTAATAAAAATAATATTAGAAAAATTCGTTATGTGGATGATAAATCTAATCAGTTGGTAGTGAGAGTTGATGAACATGATTATTGTGATAGGATAGATGAAGTTTTACTTTCTACAATACAAGATAATAAATGTCACATTGCGATGGCCGGTGAAATTGATGTAGATGCAATCATCATATCTGATTATGACAAGGGGTTTTTATATGAAGATGATATAAAATTTATTTGTGATAATAATAAAAATGTATTTGTTGACACTAAAAAGAAACTTGGTACTTGGATAAATAATGTTGATTTTTTAAAAATTAATGATTTGGAATATGAACAAAATCAAGATTTTTTTGATGACAATGATATTTTTGATAAAACAATTATTACTAAAGGAAATAAAGGATGTTTATTTCAAGGGAAACTTTATCCAACGAAAAATGTACCCGTTAAAGATATATCAGGTGCTGGCGATACTTTCCTTGCTGGCTTGGTTGTTGAGTATATGAGGGCTAAAGATATAGTGAAAGCTATTGGTTTTGCTCAAGAATGTACAAAAATAGTCGTGCAGAAACATGGAGTGTCAACTGTATGAAAAAAAATGTTATATTTTGGGTAGGAGTTAAAAATCAACAATATCTAGAGAAATATGGTGGATGGGAGTGGATGGATATAAGTCGTAAGACTTGGGAATATTGGTGTAAGAAACATGATGTAATCTTTTTTCCATTTGAAAAACCAATAGATGATGACTTAGTTAGATATAGAATCAACTGGCAAAAATCTATATATTGTTTTGACTTATTAGATGAAGCTGGTATTGATTATGATCAGATATTTTTAGTTGATGCCACTTGTATGGCTAAGTGGGATATGCCAAACATATTTGAGCTTACAGATCACAAGTTTACCGCTTGGAGAGAGATGGATAATTTAAATTGGGTATATCAAAGCATTCGAGGATATAAAGATTTTTTTGATGATTATAATTTTAATGTTGAAAAATATTTTAGCTCTGGTGTGATAATTTTTAACAAATCACATAAACATATTTTTAAAGAATTTAAAAAGCTATATCTTGATAATGTAGACAAATTTGTAGAGTTGCAAGATAAAACTGTACGCAAGGGTACTGAACAAACACCATTGAATTATTGGTTACAGAAAAATAATGTCGATATGAATTTAGATTTACCATTTAGTTATAAATTAACTCACATACATAGGAAAGAAATGTTTGGTTATAACTGGCAATTGGAAGAAGATCATACTCCTTTTTTTATCAAGTATGGGTATAACTGGGTTTTTAATGGAATACCTAAAGACCAGCGTACTGATGTGATGACGCAAATTTGGGAATTGGTTAAACATAATTATGAGAAAAATTCAACAATTGAATTTTTACTTGAAAGTATTGGTGAAGATAAACACACGAATCCAACAACTACATCTAATAAGTTTAAAACTGATGTGTGGAATTTTTTCAAAGATTTCAAGGATAAAATTTGTATTGAGTTTGGGACACACAAAGGTCAGACCACTAAAGTTTTATCTCATTGTTTTAAAAAAGTTTATACGATTAATATAAGTGACGAATCATTAGCAACTGCTAGAATGCTAAATGTTGGGATAGGGAACATTGAATATGTGCCATTTGATTTATACTCAACTGAAATTTTAGATATAGATGATGCTTCTGTGTTTATGATTGATGCAGGTCACAAGTATTTGCATGTGGTTTCTGATATCAACAGATGTTTATCTATGAGTTCTGGTGACTCGTGTTATATTATATTTGATGACTATGGTTTAGACAAACATGTGGGTGATGTTAAGAAGGCTATAGATGAATTCATAGATAATAATAAAATTGAGTTGGTGAAAAAAATAGGTCTTCAAAAAGGACAAACACTTGGAGAAAATGTTTTTGAAGATGATGAGGGACTAATTTGCAGGATAGTGAAATGAAAAATATAGTTTTTATTGTAAATTTACCAGAGACTAAAAAACCCGGTAGAGATAAACCATATCAATATTCTGTAAAGAGTTGGGAAAAATGGTGTACAAAAAATGACAGTGAATTATTTGTTCTTACAGATCGTATATATCCAGAAGATTACATGAATGCGAATTGGCATAAGTTATTTGTATTTCAGTTATTAGATGATATGAATATTGATTATGGTCAGATTATAACAGTAGATGCTGATACGATGATTCATCCAGATGCACCGAATATATTTGATATGACGAATGGAAAATATTGTGTTGTACCTGGTTATGGTAGTTATGATTGGATGTGTAGGAGTATAGAAAATTATAAAAAACATCTGTTTCCAGATGTGGATGTTCCTATATTTGAGTATTTTAATTCTGGTATTATTATATGTAATAAAAAACATAAAGAATTTTATAATAAAATAATTAATTTTTACTTGGATAATAGAGATAATATTGTTAAATTGCAAGAAACATATCAAGTTGGTACAGATCAACCTATATTGAATTTTTTTGTTCAAAAGGAAAATGTAGACCGCAAGTATCTGCCTTATGAGTGGAATATGCAAGATTTAAATAGAACTGAGTTATTAAATGATGATTTAGTTTTTGCTAAAATAGGGTGGATTTATCATTTTAATGGTATACCAGATGATTTAAGAAATTATATGATGGATAAAACTTGGAGAGAAATATGTCATACCAATATGTCTTAAAAAATCAAGGTGGGCGATACGGCGGAGTTTCAGTAAATGAATCTGCTGTTGAATTTATCAAAACTATATTAGATGAAGGTAAAACTATATTAGAATTAGGAAGTGGTCCTGGATCAACCGTGGGGTTAGGTAAGATTTATAAATTATATTCTGTTGAAAATCAACCAGAGTGGTGTGATAAGTTTCGTGAATATACTACTTATATAAATTGTAGAAGTAAATCATACAATAAAGTTTATACCAAACCGGATGGTTTTCCTAATGACCAAGCTTGGTATGATCCGGATGATTTGTTTCCAAATTTACCAATTAATTATGATTTAATTTTAGTAGATGGCCCAGGTGGTTATTCACACGGTTGGGGTAGGGGTGGATTTTTTAAGCACATCGGTGAGTTTAATACTAATGTGCCAATTATTTTCGATGATGTTAATGATCCTGAAAAGGGAGGAATATTAATGAGAAAAATATCTGAATATACAAATAGACCGTTTAAAATATTAGATACTGATAAAGCTACTGGTTATATATTATGACTTTATTAAATAAAAAATATGTAATCGGAACTCATGTGATGTGGTTTGAGATTGAGATGTATGCTGATTTTATTGATGGTATGGTAAATCTATTGGAAACTGTAGAAAATAAAGAAAATGTAACTATTGATTTATGTTTTAATCTATTAGAACATTTTGAAAAAATAGATGATACTAAAATATCAATAGACGGTTATAATGGATTGTTAGAAAAATTTAATATTGGTGTTGATAAAATAAAACAATTAGGTTATTTTGTAAAGACTAGAATTGTAAAACAAGATGAATTTTATTTTCATACAGATTACAGAAGAGATTTGAACTACAATTATTGTAAAAAAGTAGATTATGTGATGTGGGGTGAGACTGACAGTTTTTTTCCAAGAGAAGCATTTCAGGTTATAGAAACATTATCAGAATATACCAAAGAACAAAATTTACATAGATATTTATTGAGTTTTGCAGATAGAAAGATGTGGGATTCTTCTTGGGATCCATTGGTACATGTTGATTATGAACATTTGGAATTTATAGATGATGATAAGGGTCATCTAAATCCTAATCAGGCTAAGTCATTATTATCAATTGAAAAGATGAATGAGATAAATGCAAATACGGATGAGTTTAATTTTACTTACATTACTAAACCAAAAATAAGTGGTGCTTGTTTGGTGTTGTCAGCTGATTTAATAAAATGTGGCGTGAATATACCATCATGTTTGCTTTATAACGATGATGAGGGTTTATCTATAATGTGCGAGAAACTAATGGGAGAGAGTTTTATTCAGTTTATTTGTAAAAATATTCTTCATGTCCACGCTAGACGACATCCAAATAAAAGGATGTATGTATTAGGTGAGGATAACCCACATTCATTTATCGATAAAAAGAATTCAAATTTTCAGAAATTACTAGATTTGTCAAAAAGAAATATACATACTTTAGCAACAGGTCAAGGTAAATTTTATGAATATAATGATTTAAAAAATACATTGGAGACATTATGAAGAGAGCATTAATAACAGGTATAAACGGACAAGATGGTGGTTTTTTAGCTGAATTCTTACTTGAAAAGGGTTATGAGGTTTTTGGTATGGAAAGACGATCTTCTACTAAAGTTAGACTAAATACATCACATCTTGAGGATAAGATAACTTTTGTCAATGGCGATTTAACAGACCAGAATTCATTGTTAAGGTGTTTGAAAGAATCTGATCCAGATGAAGTTTACAACTTGGCATCACAATCATTTGTTGGTGAGTCTTGGAACACACCAGAACAAACTGGTGATGTAACTGGACTAGGAGTTTTGAGAATGCTAGAAGCTATAAGAGTTTATGGAAAGCCAATTAAATTTTATCAAGCATCAACATCTGAAATGTTTGGTAGGATGGAAGCGGTAGCTAATGAAAATACTTTGTTTTATCCACGGAGTCCATATGGTGTTGCGAAACTGTATGGTCATTGGATTACAATTAATTATAGAGAATCTTATGATATGTTTAATGCTTGTGGGATATTATTCAATCATGAATCCGAGCGTAGAGGTATAGAATTTGTAACTAGAAAAATTACAGATGGTGTAGCTAAAATTCATCTTGGATTACAGGATAAAATTGTACTAGGTAATTTAGATATTAAACGTGATTGGGGATATGCTCCTGACTATGTTGAAGCTATGTGGTTGATGTTACAACAAGATGAACCTGATGTATTCGTCGTTGCTACAGGTGTTTTTCATACGCTTGAGGATTTTTTGGATGCTTCTTTTAAAGACGTTGGGATAACGGATTGGTCCAAATATGTAAAACAAGATAAAAAGTATATGAGACCAGCTGATGTTTTTTATTTGAAGGGAGACCCTAGCAAAGCTAAAGAAAAACTTAATTGGAAACCTAAAACATCATTTGAAGAAATGATTCATAAAATGGTTAAAAATGATATCAAAAAGTATCATGAGAAAAGTGTTTATTATTAATGATTAAAATAAAAATACTCAATCCTACAAAAGATAGAAATGAGCCGACTTTTAGGCCCTTTTATTTTGTTAAAGATATGTTAGTGGATTATAGTATTGAAATTACTGATTCGGATGATTTTGATTTTTTATTTATTGGTATGTCAGATTTTCTTGATAAATCAATGGTATTAAAAGATAGCATTGATTGGGGTTTAGAAAATATACAAAAATATACTGAAGAAGGTGATTATTTTCTATTTGATGGTCAAGATTCACATTCTTTAATGGCTTCTTATGAAGTTTTTAAAAATAGTGGAGCTAAATATCTTTTCAAGAATCAGTTACTTAGGAATAAAAGTGATTATGAAATACCAAAATCATTTAATAAATGGTTCTTCGGATCTGATGGTCGTTTAGATTTATCTTATGATATTTCGGATGATATGTGGGATAGAATTAAATTGACTGGTTGGAATATGATGGCTAATGTCCCATCACATAAAAATTACATCAACATAAATAAAAATAAAACTATTGATGTCTGTGCCATATTTGGTTCTGGAGATTCATCTGAAAAGGGATATGACCATACAGTTCAAAATGATGATTTGTATAAACAACATAGAAAGGATATATTCGATGTAATAGAAAAATTATCACAAAAATATAATGTTGTTTATGGTAGAAGACCTTTTCAAGAATATATGGAAATATTATACAATTCCAAAATTTGTATTTCACCATTTGGTATGGGAGAAATTAGACAAGGTGATGGTGAAGCGGTTCAAGTGGGTACTACAATATGTAAAGAAGATATGTCTATGTATGATTTTGGTTCAAATGTTTGGATAGAAAATGAAACATATATACCATTTGATTATGATTGTTCAAATCTATCTGAAAATTTAGAAAAAGCATTAATGAGTTATGATCAACAAATAGTTGATAATATGAGAGAATTATATCTTAAAGAGTATAGTGGTGATAAATTGTGTAAGCGGTGGTATAATATTTTCAATAGTATGGGTAGTATAGTTTATGAGTAAAAAGATATTAGTTATAGGTGCGGGTATATTTGGTTGTTGTATAGCAATTGAATTAAATAAAGTAGGATATGAAGTTATATTATTAGAACAAAATTCTGATATAATGCAAAGAGCATCAAAATTAAATCATAACCGAATACATTTTGGATTTCATTATCCACGAAGTGTTAAGACTGCAAAACAAAGTTTAGATGGATTAGTATCATTCCTTTTAAATTTTAAAGATGCAATTGTTTCAGACTTTCCAAATTATTATATGAATCATATTGATAGTAATGTTTCATCAGAAGAATATTTAAATTTTTGTGATGAGGTTGGAATCAGTTATGAATTTGAGTATCCAAAAGAATATTTACTTAATAGAAATAATATAGATTTATCACTCAAAGTAAATGAACCAATTTTTGATTATGATATTTTAAAATCTACGGTGATGTATAAATTAATGGGAGTAGATTTAAGATTGAGTACTAAATTTGATGGTAATGTAGATGGTTATGATTATATTATAAATTCATCATATTCTAATGTGAATAAAATTAATGATATGTTAGGAGCACCAAAATTAAATTTAAAATTTCAAGATGTAATTGTTCCCATATTTAAGATGAAACACAGTCCATTGGGATTGACTATAATGGATGGTCCTTTTTGTAGTATAATGCCAAGAGGTAATAGAAAGAATGAGTTTTTATTATACCATCCAAAATATTCAGTTATATCTGAATCAAAACAAGTAATTGATATTTCAAATGAAAATGAAGATTTTTTAATAGATAAAATTTATAAAGATTCTACCAAATTTTATCCATTTTTATCAGATGTAAAACGAAATGGATGTTGGAGAACTATAAGAGCATTACCTGTTAATTATAATGACGCTAGATTATCTGAATTATTTATAAACAACAATCATCCTAATTTTATAACAGTATTATCTGGTAAGGTTTCAACTTGTTGGAAAGTTGCTTATGAGATAAAAAGTATTATAAGAAATGGAGTAAAATGGAAAGGGGAAATTGTTGTATGAATGTGGGATTAATAGGACTAGGATATTGGGGTAAAATTTTACATTCTAAATTAGAAAAACTATCTGATGTTAAATTTATATGTACGAGTAAAGATATTTTTGAAGATAAATTAGATTTAGTAGAGTGGGTATTTATAGCTACTCCAGATGAAACTCATTATGATATTGTTGAGAAATGTATACTTAAAGGAAAAAATGTTTTTTGTGAAAAGCCGTTGACTTTGAATTATAAACAATCAAAAAGACTGTTTGAATTGGCAGATATTAATAATGTTAATTTATATGTAGATGATGTTTTTAATTATAGAAATAATATAAAAAAATTACATACATCAATAAACTATGAATCAAAAATAGAAGTAAAGTGGGATACTTTTTCAACTAAAAATTATTTAAACCGTTTGGTATATCATGATTTATATATGTTGTATCCAATATTAAATGGGAAATTGAGTATTAAATGGCCAACTATAAATAATATTTCGTTTAAATATGGTGTTTCAAAAAATGCAAAGCACCAAATAAATGATATAAATTTTACTCATAGTAATAAAAATGATGATGCTTTAATGGATATGATTTATAAACTTTTAAATAATAATGTAAATTATGATTATAATAGAAAAATAATTTTACATACTGAAAATATATTAGAAAAAATTAGAGTATATCACAATGATTAAGATAAAAATTAAAAATCCTATGATTGGTAAGAACAGCAGATCCTTTTTAGGATTTGTATTGTTGAAGGATATGTTGCGAGATTATAGTATTGAGATAACTGACTCGGATGATTATGACTATATGTTTCTTGGTGCTCATGATATTTTAAATAAAGGTATCAGTCTTCAAGATAGTATTGAATATGGACTAGAAAATTGTAATAAGATAACTGGTGATTATTTTATATTTGATGGGTCTGATTCAACATCGTTGATGGCATCGTATGAGATATTGGATCAAAGTGATGCTATGTTTTTATTTAAAAATCAGTTGTTAAAAAATAGGGAAGATTATAAAATACCTACATCATTTAATAAGTGGTTTTTTAAGGATGGTTCTGATTTGGATTTGGGTTATGATATATCAGATGAGAATTGGAAAAAGATAAAATTATCAGGATGGAATTTGGGTTATACTGAGGTAATGAATAAATTATTCAGACCTACTACTCAAAAATGGCATCCAATTTGTACAGATAAAACAATAGACCTTTGTGCTATATTTAAAGCAGAACATCCACCAAGTGAAGATCACTTCGCTGAAAATGGTTCTTATTATACAAATCATAGAAAAGGCGCTTGGGGTGTAATTGGAAATGATCCTGGTTATAGTTTTGTTAAAGATGAATTACCTTTTATTGAATATATAAATACTTTATATCGATGTAAAATGTCTTTGTCTCCATTTGGTATGGGAGAGATACGCAACGGAGATTTTGAAGCATTTGAATTTGGTGTTGTTATGATTAAACCTACTATGAATATAGTAAATACAAATCCAAATCCATATATATCGAATGAGACTTATATACCTGTTGATTTGGATTGGAAAAATTTAAATGAA
>Ga0080013_1001468_pt1 | contig 31202 bp, 35 predicted proteins | sample ETNvirenome_6_85_FD_69236 | JGI IMG/M metagenome (GOLD analysis project Ga0080013, IMG submission 69236) | Marine viral communities from the Pacific Ocean - ETNP_6_85 (SPADES assembly) (version 2) | ecosystem: Environmental > Aquatic > Marine > Oceanic | place: Pacific Ocean | collected 2013-06-19 | reverse complement strand
GTTTTAAAAATACAATGTCTAATTTTGAAAATGAACTAGGGTTTGCAAATTCGAAAGCCAGGTTACGTATGACTACTCTGTATCAAGTTGCTTCGAGTGTTAAAGGTTTGGTGGTAGGGACAGGCAATAAAGTAGAAGATTTTGGTGTTGGGTTTTATACAAAATACGGTGACGGTGGTGTAGATATTTCTCCTATTGCGGATTTATATAAAACTGAAGTATATGAATATGCTAAACAATTATATGTACATGAAGATATTTTAAATGCACCGCCAACAGATGGACTATGGGATGATAATAGAACTGATAAAGATCAGTTAGGATTGTCATATGAAATATTACAACAATGTATGGAAAATAGGGCAAGCAATGAGTACCAAAAAATATATAATAAAATTAGGAAACCGAATTTACATAAAATGATTCCTATTCCTATTTGTAAATTAAAATGGTAACTATGACAAATGCACTTATTATTGTAGATGCTTGGGAACATTCTCTGAACAGTGACACAGAAATATATGGCATAGGTTTTACAGAAGACATAAAAACATTTTCAGTATTTCTAAATAATGTATGTAACCGAGAAAGAAATTCTGGTACTATTATAATTCATAGTTCAGAACATCCAGAGAATAAATCGAAAGAAATAATAAAAGAAATAAACACACATTCTAATGATATAATTATTACTGATTTACCTTTAATATTAGACGTAATTAAAAAATATAAATTATCTAAATTATATTTTTGCGGATTTCATTTTGGTCATTGTATTCAGAATAGAGTAGCAAGATTAATCGAATACGAAGACACATATAATTTTGAATCAGGTATTGTTATTAATTTAAGTATGGTATTACCTGGTATCAAATGGGGTAAAAAAATTAATAGGTCAAAACATTTTCCGGATCAATATGATATATCATATTATTTTTGGCATCCCCCAAATACAAAAAATGGATATTCGATATCTAATAACTTTGAAAAAATATTAATAAAATGATAACATGGGGAATATCTGCACTTTCGCATGATGCGGCTTTAGCAGTCTTTAAAGATAAACGACTGGTGTTTGCCTCACATGCAGAACGGTACAGCAGAATAAAAAACGATAAAAATTTAAACAATAGTATACTTCGTGAAGCCTTGAGCTATGGTTCACCAAATGAAATATTTTATTATGAACAACCACTTAAAAAACTTACACGTCAAGCATATGCTAGACAGTGGTCAACAGTTAATAAATTATTAAACAGTTCAATTACTGGGGTAGCATTAAAGGAACACATAGAAGAACTAGGAATTCATTTTAGATATCCTGTTCGCCAAAAGAATATATCACACCATTTATCACATGCGGCAGGAGGATACTTTACTTCTCCTTTTAGAGATGCTACAGTGGTTGTAATAGATGCAATAGGTGAATGGGAAGTTCTTACAATTTGGAAAGCAAAAGACAATAAACTAACAAAAATATATTCACAATCGTTCCCACATTCAGTTGGCTTGTTTTATTCTGCAATGACCCAACGATGCGGTTTTAAACCAAATGAAGAAGAGTATATTCTTATGGGTATGTCTGCTTTTGGCGACTGGAAAACATTTTATAACGAAATAAAAGACACATTTGTTGCAAGTATCAATGGACCTAAAATAAAATTTAAACGTAACTTGCACAGAGGATGTAGTTGGTGGAAGCCAAATGGATTACGGGCTCTAGAAATATTTGATACTGCCGCGGCAACCCAAAAAATTTATGAAGAAATGCTTACATCTATTATGAAATGGGCATTAAAACACGGTGACAGTAAAAATTTAGTATTTACAGGCGGATGTGCATTAAATTGTGTTGCTAATAGTATAATTGCTCCACTTTGGGATAATATATGGATTATGCCTAGTCCTGGTGATGCAGGCTCAGCAATTGGTGCAGTACTAGCAAATAAAAAAACACATATACGCTGGCCAGGAGCATTCCTAGGACATGAAATACAAGGAGCGTATCCTATAGATAAAGTAATTAATCAATTATTAAAAAAGAAAGTATGTGGTGTTGCAAATGGTAAAGCAGAATTTGGCCCCAGGGCATTAGGGCATAGATCCTTATTAGCAGATCCGCGAGGTGACAAAATAAAAGGGTTAGTTAATAAATATAAACAACGAGAACCATTTAGGCCATTTGCGCCAATGATACTTGCAGAACATGCCGCTGACTACTTTGATATGCCGGTAAGTTCTTCGCCATACATGCAATTTACAGCAAAATGTAAGTATCCAAAAAGATTCCCCGCTATTATCCACGAAGATAATACCAGTCGGGTACAAACAGTCTCGCACAAAGACTGTCCCCATGTAAGAAAGTTACTTGAAACATGGTTTAAGAAAACTGGTTGTCCGATGTTACTTAATACAAGTTTAAACATTAAGGGCGAACCATTAGTCAATTCAAAAAAAGACGCAAAAGATTTTGAAAAAAAGCACAAAATAAAGGTATACACACAAGCATGAAAATATTGGTGATGGGGTTGCCGGGCTCAGGCAAGACTACCTTTGCTGGTAAACTGGCCGATGTATTAGATTGTCCTCGTCTAAATAACGACGAAGTACGAAAAGCGGCCGACGATTGGGATTTTAGTGACGGAGGCAGACTTAGACAATGCATTCGAATGAAAGAAATGGCCGAAGCAGTAGATAGCAAAATTGTTGTTTGCGATTTTATTTGTCCTACAGAAGAACTTAGACAATTATTTGAGCCAGATTTATTAATTTGGCTGGATACTATACGGCAAAGCATACACAGAGATACAAACAAATTATTTGAACCACCGGGCTGGTTTCATTATAAAGTTTGTACTAAAAGTGATAACTTATACGATTTAGCAATTAGACATATTAAAAAAACAATATTCAATGAACATCCAAAAAATGAACACCAAAGAAAAGAATACTCCAAAAAACAATACCCAAGAAGAACTAAATGAGTATTTTAATAAAGTATGGGAACCATCTCCCGTGGATGAATGGGAATATTCAGGATTATCTTTACTTAGAAAAATAGCACCCCACGAAACCGTAATAGATGTAGGGTGTGGTGATAATTTATTTAAAGATAAAATACCAAATTTGTTAGGAATAGATCCTGCAAATGATGCGGCAGATATAAAAATAAACATAGAAGAGTTTGAACCAGACAATAAATATAATGTTGCATTATGTTTAGGCTCAATAAATTTTGGGGATGTTACAAAAATAACAAACCAAATTTCTAAAATAGTAAGTATATTAAAAGACACAAGCAGAATTTACTGGCGGTGTAATCCTGGTTATTATGATCATGATAACTATGAAAAATGTTCGCAAATAAATTTTTTTCCATGGAATGAAGAATGGATGGAATATTTTGCAGACATGTTCAATTATAAGATCAATTTTATGACATATGAAAATCATAAAACTCTCAATAAACAAAGACTATATAGTGAATGGATAAAGGAGTAAAATGGATATAGTAAGTTTGTTCCCACTCTTCTCGCCTATGACAGGAGCAGGAATTTTAGTAGTATATGGGTTATTTGCACTTGCAATGACCTATTGGTATTCGCGTGGATATGATGATTCAAAAATATCTTTCCTCGTTGCACGGCGTGAATTAAACACGTTTCAAGGCTCACTAAGTGTAGCGGCCGCTTGGCTGTGGGCACCGGGCCTTTTTATTAGTGCCCAACAAGCATACGTAAATGGTTTGGTAGGCTTGTTTTGGTTTTGTTTAGGAAACTTCCTAACATTAGGTGCATTTGCATATTTTGCAAAAAAGATACGTGCCGAATCGCCAAAAGGCTTTACTTTTTCAGGGTACTTGCGAAAACGATTTAGTCCTAGATTGCAATGGCTATTTGTAGTAGAAATGATGATTCTTGCTACATGTGCATTTGCTATTAATTTGTTAGCAGGATCAAAAACTGTTAACATCCTTACAGGAATTGATTATACCCTTGCAACATTTCTAATGGCAGGCGTTGCAATTTTATATTCATTTCGGACAGGGCTTAAAGCAACTGTAGTTACCGAAGTAATTAAAATTATTGTTGTTTGGGCAGGTGTTATTATATTAGTACCTTGGGCAATTTCAGAAGCAGGTGGCTGGAATACAGTAGTTGCAGGGTTAGGAGGACGCACCGGACTTGGTGCTTCAATACTTGGCACACCATTTGCTTGGGGTATATTCACAGGCTTTGGAGCCGCGGCATTCCTAGGCCACATGGGTGGTCCATGGGGCGATAATAGTTTTTACCAACGAGCATTTAGTATTAAGACTGAAAGTATTATTCCGTCTTATGTTATTGCTAGTTTTGTTTTTATTGTTGTACCTATTATGATGGGACTGTTAGGCTTTGTTGCCGCTGGTGCAGGACTAGAAATTCCTAAATCTATGGTAGGTGTTACTAATGCAATTACTATAGGAACATTTTTACCACCAGTAGCGACGATTATATTTGTCTTTATGGTGTTCGCAGGGCTGGTTGCTATACTTGATTCGCAGTTTGCATCAGTTGCTAATATGACAGGACATGATTTGTTTAATCAATTTAAACAAGGTACAAATGATAAAGATATTATTACCTATGCAAGATTAGGTATGATTGTACTAGCAATAGCAGGTATACTAATTGCAAATATTCCTGGAATGCAGTTAGTATGGTTATTCCTGTTTTTTGCTGTACTGCGGGCGGCAGTCTGGTTACCTAGTATGATATCGTTACTCAAACCAGAATGGGTAACAGAACCTGGAATGTTCTGGGGGATCATACTTGCCGCCGTACCAGGCGAAGCATTATTTGTTTGGGGTAAAATGTTTGGTGGCGGATCATATATTGTATTTGCAGGTACGTTAGTTGCTATTTTAGGAGCACCAGTTTTAACATTATTAATATCAAATGGGCGAAGATAGATACGTAAATGATGACGAATATGCCGGAGAATTCCGGCATGAAAGAAAAATGCTTATAGTTGTTGGCCCCCAGGGGTCAGGCAACCATCTTTGGGCAAAAATACTTGGATTACATTTTGATGTGTATGGTTGGAGAGCATTACAAGAAAAGTATTGGGAAGGACATCATTTAGAGCCTTTTGCTAAAGCGTGGAATGATCCAAGTATTTTAGAATTTCCTAAAGATTATAGTTATTTTGTAACTTCATGTTCAATTCCATATGTTTATAAAGGAGGACACAGAGTACCTCCGATTTTAGAATTTATTAAAGCAGTGGAAAAACAGGATGTAAAGCCAATTGTTGCAATTGTTTCGCGAGATAAAAATATTATAGAATTACAACAAGAACGAGTGCGAGGAAAGATAACATTAAATGATGCATACCGGGCAATAGATGAAATAAGAGATGCTCATCCAGATTTACATTTACATTTTTTAAGTTACGAGAGCTTATATCTATGGCGTAATCATTACTTAAAATTTCTCAAGGATGAGATGATATTTCCTGTAGCATATGATAAAATGTCAAAAGTAGATAAAATTTTAGAATCAAATGCTAATGCAAAATATATACATGATATTGAAGGTCATTGGTTAGACAAAGAAGTTAAAAAAGCATGTGATGCATCAGTCTATGAATAACGAATATATTATTATAACTGGTGCTCCAGGATCTAAATGGATCACCAATATTAGTGTTTATTATAAGTAGGATGGACAATGCCAGACTCACACAGACGAACGCTAGTTAAAACAATTATATGGCGAGCATTTAATTTTATATACTGGCCAATACTTGCGTATGCAATAACAGGTTCGTGGAAATCAACAGGGCTCCTAACCATAGGAGCCATTGTTGGTATGTTTTTGTATTATGGTTATGAAAGACTTTGGAATAAAATACAATGGGGGAAAGAATAATGGAAAGTAATTGGGAATTAGGAAAAGCTCGTTCAAACTACCACTTCGACAAAACACAACCAGATGATGATGCATTTAAAATATGTGGACAATTTGCAGGAGATTGGCAGGATGAATTGGAAAACGCATATGCTAATATGTCGGTAGTAACTTGGCCAAGCCGATGGAAACGTGAAGGTAAAACCGATCCTCGGGGCAATTTAGCACAATATGAGATAAATGATATTATAAATGCAGGCGGCGATCCAGAACAACCAATGTATCAGGGATCGACAACAATCGGTCCAGCAATGGAAAATATGATTAAGACGCTTGGGTTAATTAGTCCTCGACATAAATTACATATCCAACATACTGGCGAATCAGTAGCAATGCATTTTGATAAGCATTACGAAGTAAATGACCACCCGGATGAAGTTCATCGCTTCCTAATAGCATTAACGGATTGGGAGCCCGGCCAATTTATTATATTTGGTAATAAGGTTTGTGAAAAGTGGAAAGCAGGGCATTTCCTTACTTTTGACTGGCAAAATATGCCGCATGGTACGGCTAATGCAAGTTTTCATAAAAGGCCTCTCTTATCAGTAATTGGTATAGCAACACCAAAAACAATGGAAATCTTGGCCGGCAATGCTGATATAATACATGCGGTGTAAATATAAGAAATATATACATGAAGTCAATGAACAGCCATTAGATTTAGAAATTTACAAAGCATGTGATGAATCGTAACTATATTATTTTTACTGGTGCACCTGGGTCCAAATGGAGTAGTGTAGTAAAAAACATTTATTGGTCACCTGACTTGGATCATTCTGATTATAGTGCAGAAAGATTGTATTATCATGACGCTGATACCCCAGGTACTAAACAGTTGATGCACATAGGTGCATATTGGGATCCGGGAATGGAATTCAGAGCCACAAGAGACAACTGGGATTTGCCTTTTTCTGGAACAGGTAAGAGACTCATAAAGTCACACACTTTCGTATACGAACTTGACCATCTCAAAGATCTAGGATATCCTATAGTAATGGTATACCGTAATGATGTTGAATGTTTAGAATGGTGGAAAAAATGTGGGCATTTTAATATTACATATCCAATTTATGGTCCGTACTATAAAGGTTTAGATAATATGTGGGATGAGATTCAAATGCAAAATAATGCCATTATGAAATTTGTTAAACGTAATATATCTAAAATAGATATGCCACAAGACAATAGCGAGCTTTGTAAATTATTGCAAATAGATTTACCAAAAGATTTAGTAAATCATAATTATAAAGATAAGGATATAAAAGTATATGTCTACAAGTAATTGGGTTTGATTATTACTACGGAGTGTTGCGTGTAATATTAGAGAAAGAATAGTTTAAATGTCAGTATTTAATGAATATTCAAAATTAAAAGCAGTGATGGTCGGAAAATGTTATCCTTCTAATATAACCAAAAAAATATGGAAAAATAATACATCTGATAAAATAATAGAATCATTATGTAAAATAAATGACGAAACAAATGAGGATTTAGATAATTTACAATTATACCTTGAAAAAGAAGGAATAAAAGTATATAGACCTGACATAGATAAAGTGTGGGAAATATATGATTTTTATAAAGAAAGGGTTGTGCCTGTTCAACCAGGTGCGTGTCGAGATTGGTTATTTGCGTATGGTGATTTAATTCTAATAGGACAAAATAGTTTTAATGGAAGAATGTTTGAACATATGTTTTGGGAGGAATGTTTAAGTGATTTAGCAGAAACATATAATAAATTAATTTTTTCAGTACCTCTTTTTTCTACTATGGATCTAGAAAATGTAAAATCTAATTTTATAGATAATTATGAATTTTATAATTCTGAAATGATAGAACAAAGTACTGAATACGTAAGCAAAAATTCTCCATGGAAAGAAATAGGTAACTGTATATTACATAAAGACAATAGTAAAGAAAGAATGCGGGATATCCATCTTTATAGATTTTCCAAATTTAAGAAAAAATTTTTAGTACATGGAGCAAATTATTTTAAATTAGATGACACAATATTAGGGTCTCCGGTTCAATCTTCTATAAATGGTTTTAATTGGTTTGAAAAGACAATAAAAAGATTTTATCCTAAAACAAAATTTATATATCAAAATACATTTGGACATATCGATGGAGATTGTGGTATATTAGATAAAGATTTATATATGTCAGGATGGAACAAACCTTTATTAAATGATTTAGGAATGACTAGGATTCCGTTTGATGATTGGGAAGATCCGGATCTTCATCCGTTTGATGCCCAAACAAAGAATGCAGTAAAAGAAAGTGCAAATTTTAATAAATTATTTTCTATTCATAATTTTGAAAAATTTGCTGAGTACATTTATAATTTACGAGGGTATGATCAACGAGTAGATTTTGATATGAATAGTTTAGCTATAGAACCTAGAAAAATTATTGCAGGAATATTTGATAAAGAAAAAGTTAATTTTTTAGAATCAAAAGGAGTAGAAGTCATAAATTTACCTATACGACATAGGTGGGTGATAGACGGTGGTATTCATTGTTACACTAATGATGTAGAACGAGCATGATCAAATTAAATAAGTAAAAGAAATGATAATAGAGGACTTAGCAAAACATAACTTTACATATGAAAAAGAATATGTTATAATACAAGTATCGAATATTGTTGATATTATTTATGGCCTTGATGTTGGCTATTCTATTACCTTGGAGAGTTAGAGGGTTATGGGAAAAAAAGAGTTAGATTTTGACATAGGTGATTTATGGGTTAATCCTTACTCGTCAAATGCTATACGAAATATAACTGAGGTAAAAGATCATGATAATACTATATGGTTAGGAACCCATAGGAAACAGGAAAAATTTAATAAAAAATTAACATCTCATATACATAGACAATTAAAATTGATTGGTAATAAGATTCCTGTGTTTATGTTATATGGAATGGTTAACAGAGACTTAGGTCATTTCAGTAGGGGTGGATGTAAAAATATTGCTGAATATAAATTTTATATAAACCAATTTATTAGAGGTATAGAAAATAAAAAAGCAATAGTCATAATAGAATCTGATGCTTTCCCCCATGCATTTAAATTAAAAGGTAGCAAACTAAAAGAACGGATTGATTGTTTAAGTTATGCGATTGAACAGTTGGGGAACACAAATTGTATTTCTTATTTAGATGTTGGTCATCCAAATTGGTTGGAGGTTAGTCGATTAATGAAATATCTTGAACTTTTACCTATCAAAAAGTTAAGAGGCTTTAGCATAAATGTAAGCAATTTTATATCTATTGAAAAATGTACAAATTATGCAGAACAATTATGGAAATATACCAAACAACCATCGATTATCGATACCAGTAAAAGTAACGATAAGGCAATAAGTAGATGGAATAATCCAATTGAACAACGATTAGGCGAATTACCTAAAATGATAAAAACAAAAGAAATAGATATGCATTTATGGATTAAAATACCAGGAGAAAGCGATGGTAAATGTTTTGGATTTCCTCGAGCAGGTCTGTGGGATAAACGTCTTATAAATATTTTATTAAATAAATGGGAATTATTATGAAAAATAAACTTAAATTATTATGGTACTATATTTGTTGGCCATATAATTGGATTGTATTAGAAATAAAATATAGAAGAAAATTAAAAAAACTTCGTGAGGAGGACCCTTTTATATACGATTGATATGCTAGATGTATTTTTTTTAAGTTATGACGAACCCTTTGCTGATGAGCATTTCGAATTACTCAAATTTAAAGCACCATATGCTAAACGGGTTCATGGAATTAAGGGTATTTTTAATGCCCATAAAGAATGTGCTAGGCGAAGTATGACTAGCCATTTTTATGTTGTAGACGCAGATGCAATAATTGAATCCGATTTTAATTTTAATTTTGAACCTGATGAAAATAAAGAATGGTGGTCTGGAGTTTCACAAGTAGATTGTCTTCATGTATGGCGTGCAAAAAATCCGATAAATGACTTAATATACGGAGTTGGTGGAGTTAAATTATTTCCAAAAAAACCTGTAATGGAAGCGAAAGACTGGCATATAGATTTTACAACTTCAGTGAAAATCAAGGGATTTAAAGTAATGCCAGAAATATCTAATACTAATGCATTTAATACAGATCCGTTTAATACATGGAAAAGTGCATTTAGAGAATGTACAAAATTATCTGCAAAAACAATAAAAAATCAAAATGATATTGATACAGAACAACGTCTTAAAATTTGGTGTACTGTTGGAGCAGATCGAATGTATGGAAAATATTGTATATTAGGCGCTAACCAAGGAAAAGAATACGGCGAAATGTTTAAAGATGATGTTGAAAACTTGGATAAAATAAATGACTTTATATGGTTAAAGAAAATGTTCAATGTAAATAAGATATGAAAACTTCTGATCTAGCAAAAGGAATTTCATTTATAAATGATAATGTATTATCATTGCCTAATATTCTAACAGGTGTAATGATAATGCATCCTGATGAAAATAATATATTATTGAAAGGTATAGTAACAGCACTCCGTGAGCACCCCGAACAACTTGATCCATTTGCTGAAAATAGTATACTAGAAGCATTTAGTAAAGGCCAAATAGATAGTAAACAATGGTTAGTTGATACAATTATTGACAACAAATTAGATTTGGGAGCGGTTTTTATATGTGCAGGCTGGTATGGAACGTTAGCCGCCATGATATTAGATAGTGATATAGATGTAGATTTTATACGAAGTTTTGACAAGGATCCTGCTTGTGCTGAAATCGCTGATACTCTTAATAGATCTTGGGTAATAGATGGATGGAAATTTAAAGCCTTAACAGAAGATATATTAAATATGAATTTTGAGGCACCAGTTCTTCGACCTGAAACAGAAGGTGTTCCGGCAAACACAATTATTAATACGAGTTGTGAACATTTTTCAAAAGAAGATTTTAATAAATGGTACTGGAACATTCCAGAAGGCTGTTTAATAATATTACAATCTAATAATTACAACGTAATAGAAGAACATGTAAATTGTGTTTCGTCTTTAAATGAATTTAAGACCCACGTAACTTTTGATGAACTTGTTTTTGAAGGCGAGTTACAAACAGAAAAATATATTAGATATATGCTTATAGGATACAAATGAAATTAGATAAAATAAATGACTTTGAATGGTTAAAATGGAAATTTATGAACTCTTAGATCGATTTGAATTATTATACGAAGATACAAATTCTGATATATCTGATCTACGTAGAACAGTTATAGATAAGGATTTACCTAGTCTTTTTCGAATACTAAAAAAATACGAAGATGACGAATTAATAGAAAATATACGATCAGCAATATGTGATCTTAATACTTGGGCATTTTATAAAATATATAAAAATGAAGATGCAATAGACTTTAAAAAATTTATTTTAAACGATAATATTTGGTCTCTTTTTAAAATCCTTCAAAAATCATATCCTAATAAAGATAGAATAATAGAAGAACTTCGTCGGACACTTAATAGCGAAACATTTACAACTAGAATGCGCCCTGTATTTTCTGCGTTTAAAAATGATAAATTTACTCGCAATTACTATATAGCGACAAACACCGAACATGCATCAGGACAAGCAAAATTAAATGCTACTTTTAATGTAGTTGATGCCTTAGTAGAAAATAATGAAATAGTGACGAATTTACGTGCTATTGTAGCCCATGATAACAGACCTGCAATGTATAATTGTTTAGATTATGTTTTAGATTCTGACTTAGTACGTATTTTAGAACGATTCGAAAAAGAAAAACCAGAATATAATTTACATGATGCATTTACCCAAGGGCAATTACGATCTAAGTTATGGTTGCTTAAACATTTACGTGATATAAATTTAGGTACCGTTTTTATATGTGCAGGATGGTACGGTACTTTAGCACGAGCAATGTTTGAAAATGAACGTATACATTTTGACAAAATTCGTAGTTTTGATATAGATGAAAAATGTGTTGAGGTAGCAGATATGATTAATAAACAATGGAATAAAGATGATTGGGCATTTAAAGCATTACATTCTGATATTCTAGATGTAAATTACACAGAACACTCGTGGACATTTTGGTCAACAAAAAATAATAGAGAAAGTTATCCTATAATAGATTCCCCTAATACAATTATTAATACAAGTTGTGAACATATAGAAAATTTTACAAAATGGTTTAGTGCAATACCGAAAGACAAATTAGTTGCACTTCAAACAAATAACTATTTTGAGTTATCAGAACATGTTAATTGTGTTAAAGATATAAATCAGTTTAAACAACAAGCACCATTAAACAATATTATATATGAAGGCGAACTTGTATTAGAAAAGTACACAAGATATATGTTGATTGGTTACAAATGAAAAAAATATTAATATTTGGTTGTAGTTTTTCGGTAGGTTCATATGAAATAATGAGTGATGGAAAAGAAAAATTTGGAGAAAATAGCAAATGTTGGTATCACTTTGTAGATTATTTTAAAGATAAAGATGTTACAGTTATTGCTTGTCCTGCTCAGGGATATTGGGGTTATTATCAAATAATTTTACATTTACACGAAGAAAGTAAATTAATTTTATATGATGAAATTTGGATACAAGAAACATGGGAACCTAGACCAACTATAAATAATTATAACGTAATTTCTAGGTTATTTTTTAACCAAATCGACCACATAAAATTATCTATAGTCCACGACCAACCTGATTTTTCAAAAAATGTTAAGAATTTTATCTTCAACTATAGTGAGAATATACTTAATTTAAATGGTACTATAGAAAAATACAAGCCATATAGTCTTTGGCGTACGTTTTTTATTGAGATGGGAAATTCATGTGCCTACAAAATAAACAAATTATGTAAAAAAGGAAATATAAAAGGTTATGTTTGGTCAATGATGAATCCGATTATGAATTGTGGAGTATCTGATTCTTCTACTTCAGGATTTACACGATTACCGTTAACTTATGTTTATTTGAAACTTAAAGAAGCGGAAAAGAATAAAAATTTCCTTGCTAAGCCAGCGGTTATACATGGTCTTTTTGAGGGGCATCAAACAGAAGAAGGTAATAAATTTATAGGTGAACTAATAAACAAAGCATGTATAGATATAAAGATATAAAAAGCGTTCATATTGAACCCACCCAAGGATGTAATGCGGCATGTCCTCAATGTGATCGAAATATTGATGGCGGCAAAGATAATCCTTACCTTAGAAATGCAATGTTAGGTTCTGTAGATTATTATGAAATGTTTCCTGCACATTTTGTAAAGCAATTAGATTCTATGTATATGTGCGGTAACTTAGGTGATCCATGTGTAAGTAATTATGCAGGTGAAGGATTTAGATATTTTAGACATGCTAATCCAAAAATGTGGTTAGGTATGAATACCAATGGTGGTGCTAGACCAGATTATTTTTGGGAAGATTTAGCAGATATAAATGTAGTAGTAACATTTAGCATAGATGGTTTAGAAGACACCAACCATTTATACAGACAAAAAGTTAAATGGAAAAGGGTAATGGAGAATGTTAAAGCATTTATTAATCGAGGTGGTCGTGCTAAATGGGATTTTATTGTGTTTAAACATAACGAGCATCAAGTAGAAGAAGCAAGACAACTTGCAATGGATATTGGCTTTGAAAAATTCCAAGTTAAAAAAACAGGTCGTTTCTTTTCTACTGTTCGGCATGAAGGTAAAGAATCGCATCAAGCAATGAACAGAAAGGGCGAAGAGACACAAAAATTAGAAAAACCGGACAATAAATATATTAACAAAGCACTTAATAAAGAACACGGACTTATTGCCGAACATGGCAGTATGGATGCATATTATGATGAAACCTCAATCAAGTGCAAAGCAATAGAAAAGTCAGAAATATTTGTTACAGCAGAAGGACATGTGTTTCCATGTTGCTGGACAGCAGGGCAACAATATAAGTGGTATTTGGGACCTCGTGAAGCACCTATTTGGAAATTAATCGAAGATTCCGATAATATTAGCCTTAGAAAACATACCATCCAGGAAATTGTTGAAGGCCCTTTTTTTAAAGCAATAGAAGATTCATGGTCATGTTCTAGTGTTAACGATGGTAAACTTAAAGTTTGTGCAAATAAATGTGGCATCGGATTTGATGCTTATAAGGAGCAATTTATATAATGGACGAATACTTAAAAAATAAAATTAAAGACACTCCCTTAGAAAATCATGAGATATGGACGAAATATAAAAATAAAACAATACATATAGATACTGTATTAGTGGCGCCCAGTGGAGCAGGCGGCAACTTTTTAGCACAATTTATTTTTCCTGATGTGATGTCTTCAGTTAAGGACCCACAAGTAGGCGAATGGATGTCAGAAGCGAGACACGCTACAACAAGAGGTAAAAATAATGTGTTTTTTACTGTAGATATAGATTTTGAAATATTTTTGAATAATACTTATGTCTACACGAGCCGTATACACCAAAAAGATTTTATAGAATTAGACTATCTTATTGAATTAGTAAGTTATGTAGAATTAGAGTTATCTAATCGGAAATCATTATTTAAACTTAACGAAAAAGAACCTATAAAATTTAATATGTTTATGTCTCATGTTTATCCTTATGTTTTATCTCATATATATAATTTACAAATAGATAAATTAATTTTTGTACATCCATACAATCTAAATAATTATACTGCTGTTTTGGATATTATAAAAGTTAAATTCGGCATGATACCTCTAGAAAGAGTTTTTTTATTAATAGATCATTTTTTAAAAAATAATGATTTGTTCGCTTTAAAAAATGCTATAAAAAAAGTGAAAAATGGCAGTATGGCCCTTGAGGAAGTGTACTCATTTACAAAAGAAGTAGTAAATTCACCAATTTTAAACAAATATAGTCATTGGAATTTTTATTTTTTAATGAGATTTAACAATAGATCTTTAGAAACATATATTAAATATTGTAAACATGAATTTATAGATAGTATAGAATATAGTACTAGAGAATTAACAATGGCAAAATATTTAAATAATTATTTTAAAGAATTATGTAACAATTTTTACATTGTAGATTATCATGATTTGTTTTTTAAATTAAAAACTGATATTTTTGATAAAAAATCGTATGTCAAGCAAACCGATTTTAAAAAAATTATAAAATATAATTCTGTTAATATTAATCTAATTAAGAACTGTAAAAAAATAATTCCAAAAAGTCTTTATGAAACAGTACTAGATTTAGAAAATGTAAATAATAAATTATGGACGAATACTTAAAAAATAAAATTAAAGACACTCCCTTAGAAAATCATGAGATATGGACGAAATATAAAAATATTACCTTACATGTAAAAACTGCATTTATATTTCATGCTGGCGCCGGAGGACATTTTTTGGGTCAATTTGTACCTAATGTTAGATCTAGTTATATTAATAAAGATCAAGTAGAGTATGAGATTGATGCTAAAGTTTTATATTCAGATATTGACAGAACTAATTTAATAAATGATGTAGAACATGATTTAGATTTTATAACAGAAGTAGAGTTATTGACACTAACAATGGCTATACAAGCAGAAGAATGGGGATATAATTATGATATATATATGGATCATAAATTTCCATATTTGTTATCTCAAATTTATAATTTAAAAATAGATAAAATTCTTTATATAGATCCCCAAGATTGTTATTTTTATATATCTGCATTGGATACATGTAAAACACTATTTTCGCCCATACACAAAAAAGGTCAGCATCAATTAATGTTGATATTAAATCGTGCTATACAAGAAGGATCAACAAACCGCCGATCTGAATATAAAATTTCTGAACTTCAATTAGCAAAATTAAAAACAAATGATACACGTGGTGAGTATATTCATTACATGAGCCCTTTTTTAATATTATATGTATTAGAATCAAATAAAGGAAACCCAATAACATTGAAAAATTTTATAAAATTTGGAAAGGGGATGTTTAGTAGAATGTGGATGGACAAAGAACTAAAGACCGATTATTTAAAATATATATACAATTATTTTAAACAGTCATGTAATAATTTTCATTCTGTTAGTTATTATGATTTATTTTTTAATTTAAAAATTGCTGAAATTTTTAATTGTAATAAAGAAGATGTAAATAATATAATAGAATATAATACAAAAAATATAGATATGTTAATTCATATTAAAGATTTTATAATTGAACCCCATAATAACCAAATATCAAAATTTAAAGAAATAAATCATAAAAATCATAAATTATTATCCAATGGAACATTTCAATTTTAATACAATAAGTATGGTTGAAATAGATGTTACATCTTATTGTAATTCTTTTTGTGGTCGTTGTGCTAGAAATCATAATGGAGGTCAAATTATAGATGGATTACCTTTAGTTCATTTACCTATGTCTGCGTGGGAATCTTTAATTCAACCGCATAATTTAATTAATATAGAAGAAATAATTTTTAATGGTAGTTTTGGTGATTTTTCTATGCATCCTAAAATAATTTATATGTTAGAAAAATTATTAGAAGTAAAACCAAGTATTTTTATAAATGCCCACACTAATGGCGGAGCAAGATCTCCTCAATTTTGGGCAGAATTATCAACTACATTACAAAAATTTCACAAGCATGTTGTTACTTTTGGCATTGATGGTTTAGAAGATACCCATAGTATATATAGACGTGGCACTTACTGGAAAAAAATTATGAAAAATGTATTTGCTTTTATTGATGCAGGTGGATATGCTGTATGGAAATGTATTGTATTTGACCATAACATTGATCAATTAAATGAAATGGAGCAAATTGCGAAATCGATGGGTTTTGCAACATATCAAACTAATAGAAATACTATGATTCCTATGTACTTGCCAGCCTATAAATCTTTTCCTGAAATAACCATTACATCTCCTGATAAAGATCAATTTATCAAAAAATATAGATATGTTAACCAATTTAAAAAAATGGTATATACGAATAAAACTAATGCTGTTAAATCAACTGGAACATATGATTGTCCTTATGCTAAACAAGGTTTGATAATGATTGATATGGAAGGAAATGTTTGGCCATGTTGTTATATTCATGGAAATAGATTTAAAAGAACATCGAAATTTAATTATAAAAACGGTGTAAATATAACTAATAATTCATTAGAAGAAATTATGGGTAGTTCTATTTTTACAGAAGTATTACCAAATGCATGGAAAAATAATACAATAAAAGAATGTAACAATTGTGCTGGGATTAGAAATCCCATACCTTTATATTACGCACCGGAGAAACATGAAAAACTTAAACGACATCCTACCGAATTGGCAGAATAGATATACTGTTAAACGATACCACGAATCTTTAGATGTTACTGATGAAGAAATTTCTATGTGTCGAGAGGCGCTTAGAAATACACCTCTACAAGCAGGGCAAGCCACAACTCATCATTGGTTAGAATTAAAAAAAGAGGATAGGGCTATAAAAAAATTTTTATTAAAAAACAATTATTTTAATACCTTAAATGGTAAACCTTATGTTTATATGTTAGCGGTACTAACGGCCCCAGTTGTGTATATTGCTTGTAAACAAAAAGTTCCTTATGAAGGAGACACGGAACTAAAACATCCTTATTATGATGATGGTCCTGCAGACCGAAATATAGGCGTTGATTTAGGAGCATTATTAGTAGTATGTAATTTAATGGGATTAGATACAGCAATCCAAGGATGCCATAATTGGAATAATGATAGTATGCCAGAATGGCAAATGTTAATTAAACAACGATTTAATATAGATATTAAAGAACCACCAGGAGTAGCATTTACTTTAGGACATGCTATTCATTCTTTTGATCAAGAACCCCATGATTATTATACAGACGAAGATGGATTTGAATATCGTTTTCAATCCGTGCCCAATACAAAAAAATCTATAGAAACACCGTCATTTCGGATATATGAATAAACATTGTACTGTAACGCATACAGGTTTCAATATTGATACTAATGGACGAATAGGTCAATGTTGTTTACAAAAAAAAGAATTTTTAATTGATGATTTCGATAATATAACGGATCTAAATTCTTGGTATAATAATGACCCTTGGTTATCAGAAATAAGACATTCGTTAGATAATGGTATAGAACATCCTGCGTGTTTTACTTGTTGGCATTATGAACATGATAATAAAAGTAGTAAGCGAATTAGAAGTAATAATGCCGAACAGCAAAGTAAGAAAACTACTATTGAACATTTAGATTTACGATTAAGTTCTAAATGTAATTTAGAATGTAAACTGTGTTTTCCAGGGTGCAGTTCCCAAATTGAAAAATTAGCATTAGAACTTAAAGAAAAAAATATTGAATCTAGATTAGATTTGCCTAGTAAAAATAAATCCAATTTAGATATTAGTAAATTATTAACATTAGTACTTGATTTACCTGATATAAAAGCAATTAGATTTGCTGGGGGAGAGCCTTTCATAATGCCTGAAGTGGAAGAATTTTTATTTAAATTAGTTGAGATAAAACAAGATATTTCAATAGAATTTATTACAAATTGTACTGTAGTAAAAAATAAAATCATAGATGTATTAGAAAAATTTAAACGTGTTCATATTATGTGTAGTATTGATGGTATAAAAGATACTATTGAATATCAGCGGTATCCTTGTAAATGGTCTGTAATTGAAAAAAATTTTATAAAACTATATAACTCTAATTTTAAAGTAGGGCTAACACCTTGTATAACACTTTTAAATTATTTAGATTTACATAGATTGGTTGATTGGGCAAATTTATTTCCGAAAGCAAGACTATGTTATAATGAACTTATTAATCCGTCATATTTGGATTTTAGAATAGTACCAATTAGTGCTCGAGAAAATTTTTATAATATATTTAAAAATATAGAATTTAAAAATTGCATGGAAAATTGGAGAATATTTCAGTCTAAAACAATGTATGATTATAGAAATCCAACAGAACAAGAAGTAGATGATTTAAAACATTATTCTAGTGTAGTATGGGATTATAAGTGTAAAGAAAAATTTTTAGATAGATATCAATGGGCAAATTCAATAATATAGTTTGGATAGAAATAGAACTTACAAGTTTTTGTAATGCGGCATGTCCGGGGTGTCGCCGAACATTTAGTAAAAATAAGTATGATTTATTACATTTAACTCTATCAGATATAAAAAAATTCTTTCCTAATAAAAATTATATAGAAAATAAACATTTTAGATTTTCAGGTGTGTTAGGAGAACCTACAGTAAACCCAGATTGTTTAGATATAACAAAATATTTTTTAGATAACAATGGTGCAGTAAGTTATAGTACAAATGGTGGCGCCCAATCCATTAAATGGTGGAATGAAGTAGGCATTCTTAGTAATTCTACTAAAAAATTAAAGGTAGATTTTTGTGTTGACGGATACGAGGAAACAAATCATATATATCGCGTAAATACAAATTTTAAAAAAATAAACGAAAATATGCAAGCATACTCTAATATGAAAGGTAATGCAAATTGGGTATATATTGTTTTTGAACACAACGAACATGAGTTAGAATTAGCAAAGGAAAGAGCAAAAGAATTAAATTTTAATTTTCAAATTAGAACAGGAATGCGAAATAGCATGAATGAATGGACATCTAAATCAGTTAAAATAAAAGAAAGCAGAAATTATAAACATGAAACTCAAAAAGAAGTAAAAAAATTAATTAAGTTTGTAGAAACAGAAAATAAACCTATCTGTGAAAAAACAAAAATTATGAACACAATGAAATGTAGATATATTCATAATAATGAAATATTCATAGCATCTAATAAAACATTATGGCCTTGTTGCTTTTTTTGGGATTCAGCAGTTACAACAAACCATAATTTTTTAAATACTTTTATAGATTATAATTTAACCTGGAATAATTTAGAAAATAACAGTATAGAAGATATACTACAACATGAATATTTTTCTAAAACATTAGAACAAAGTTGGGATCCAGAACATCTATTACATGTTCCACGATGCATAGTAACTTGCGGTAATAATGCGGCGTATCAAAATAAAAGAAAGCAAGTATGAAAAATATAAAAGTTATACAAACAAAATATGATATGCTTGTTATAGATTGGATATTATCTAATATTTGTAATTATAAATGTTCATATTGTGGCCCTTCGAGTAATGGTGGTTATTTTAAATGGCCTTCTTTAGAAGAGTGCAAGTTGATTATATCACAAATTAAAAAACAATCAACCCATAAATATAGATTTTATACTTTATTAGGAGGCGAGCCAACATTATGGAAAAATTTTCAACCTTTATGTGAATTAATTAAAGAAAACGATAATAATACAGTAATAAATATTTTAACTAATGGTTATCGGTCATTGTCGTGGTGGAATAAATCAAAACTATTTTTAGATAAAGTTTCTATATCATTTCATTATAACTTAGCAAAAACCGAACATATAATAGATGTAGTTAATTGTATTGAAGATTCATGCCAAGTAAATGTACAATTATTATTAGATAAAAATAATTTTGATAAATGTGAATATAATTTCTGGAAAATTTTAGAAGGTATTGATGGTATTAATAAGCGAATTCCTGTTATACCTAAAAAACTACAAACAATATTTGGTGATCCTAGTTGGATGGAATATACTAATAAGCAAAAAGAAAAGATAACAAAAATGTTTGAGATTAGTAAAAAAATAATTCCTCAAAAAAAAAATATTTGTGCTTTAGGAATGAGAGTAACATATGAAGATAATACTACAGAAAAAATAGGTAATCATGAATTAATTTTAAATAATAAAAATAGGTTTAAAAATTGGAAATGTAAAATTGGCCAAGATTTAATAGTAATTAAGGATAAAAAAGTATACTTGTCTAACGCATGTAATACTCATAAAACATTAGGTGATATACAAAATTTTAAATTATTAGATAAACCAATAATATGTGAATATAACGAATGCATATGTGGCAGTGATATAGAGATAACAAAATGGAAAATGTAATAGAATTAACTGAAGTAACATACGATCAAAAAAAATTACAAAAATGGTATCTAGAAGTAAAGAAACATACTGTAGACAAAGGATTACTTGAATATCAAGAACAGCAATGGAGTACGCCGCCCGATTATAAATGGAATGGTAGGCGATTAGACAATAATATATTAAAAAAATCTAATTATCCCAACGAATATGCGAATTGCGACGAAGTAAATGAATTATATGGATTATTTAATTTTAACAAACGTCCGGGTTGTGCATTAGTTATATTTGAACCAAATTTTACATTTTATCCGCATAAAGACGGCGGAAGAACAAGTTATATTGCCTTTCCAATATTTCCTGATGACGGCGGAGTTGGAATAGATTTTTATTCTACCGAAATTTTATGTGAAGACGGAAAAAATATATGGTTAGATAAACATGATGACAAATATTTTATAGGCCAACACAAATATAGTACTAAACATCCTACACTAATAAATGTAGAAAAACCACATGGAGTTAGAAACGATAATAGAGATAGAGTATATCTTCATATAGATGTATATGAAAAATTTAATTCTATAAAACAACGAATAAAAGATGGAATCTTCTTTACCAAGTAAAACATTTTGTGCATTGCCTTGGATGCATTTATGCACTCGTCCTGACGGAGCATTGCGAGTATGCTGTACAGCGAATGCATCGAATGTAGGGCCAACAAATGATAAAATATATGGAGGTAAAGTCGGCGAGCTTCGTACCGATGACGGGAAACCGGCTAATTTAAATGTAGCAGGGTTAAACGAATCATGGAATAATTCTTACATGAAAAACGTAAGATTACAAATGCTCGCTGGAGAAAAGCCTCCTAGTTGTATTAAATGCTATAAAGAAGAAGATGCTGGTCATTTATCTAAACGACAATGGGAAACAGAGTATTGGATTGAACGATATGGCGTAGATGGAATAATAGAAGGAACAAAAGCAGACGGATCTATTCCACCTAAAATACGATATATTGATTTACGATTAGGATCTAAATGCCAACTTAAATGTATTATGTGTAGTCCACATGATTCGAGTGACTGGGTTAAAGATTGGAAAGCGTTTTATCCACAAATAAGAAATGAAACACTTAAAGACTCGTGCCAATGGCATGGAGGCGGAGCAGATCAATGGGGAGCAACATATAATTGGTATAAAAATAATCCACAATTTTGGGATGATTTGTATAGTCAAATACCACACATGTATCAGTTGTATTTTGCAGGAGGCGAAAGTACAATAATAGAAGAGCATTATACTTTGCTTGAAAAAATAATTGAAATGGGTTATGCTAAAAATATGGAATTGCGATATAATAGTAATGGTGTTGAAATGCCCGACAGATTATTTAAATTATGGAGTGAATTTGACCGTGTAAGATTCCATTATAGTATAGATTCTGTAGGAAAAATGAATGATTATATTCGCTTTCCAAGTAAATGGGATCACCAAGTAAAACAATTTCATGTGTTAGATAATACAGACGATAATGTAGAAGTAACAGTTGCCTGTGCAGTACAGGCATTAAATATATACTATATACCAGATTTAATAAAATGGAAACTTGAGCAAAACTTTAAAAAAATCAATATGTGGCCGTTTGCTGCCGGCGGTGTTAATTATCATTTTGTATATTGGCCTCCTCATCTTAATGTTAAAATCTTTCCTCTCTGGTTTAAAGAAAAAACTAAACAAAAATATGAAGATTTTTATCCGTGGTGGGAAAAGAATTGGGAAAAAAGTATCCCAAGTTGGCATAAAGATAAAGTTACTTATGACCAGTGGCGAGAAGCAAATTATGGAATCAAAAGATTACAAGGCATGATTAGTTTTATGATGTCCGAAGATTGGTCTAGACGTATGCCGGAATTTCAAGAATATATTATACTCAATGATAGAGTACGTGGTACAGATTTTACAAAAACATTTTATGGAATGGAAGATTTAATGCAATGCTAAAGGGTAATACGGTAATTAGAGAAGCATCAGAAAATGATATTTTATGTTTTGGTTGTAGTTTTACTGGTGGTATAGAGTCTCGGTATAGTTGGCCTATGAAATTAGCAATAGATCATCCAAATTTGGAAATATATAATTTTGGACTTGGCGGAAACTCAACTATGGTTAGTGGATTCTTATTAGATGCTTATCTAAATACAAATAAGTTAAAACCTAAATTTATATTTTTTCAGGTAAGTAGAATTGATAGACTAGCCGCATTTTTGTTAGGTGGTTTTCGTATACATGGCATACCTTTAACTAGATACAAAGAGGTATATGATTATTTTAACCCTGTTGATTGGTTATTCAATACAAATAGAACCAAATTAGAAGAATTAAATTTATCAAGAATTAAAAAATTTGGTACAGATTACAAGTTAGAACCCGAAAGACCAGGAATGATAGATGTAAGACAACCTGATAATTATTTTCGATGGCCATCGGAAACAAAAACAAAAATTACAGAATATAAATGGGAATCACTTGCAAAAAGAAAAATTATGCCATCATGGTTAAGAGGATATAGAAAATTTTTTATGGCAGATTTTGTTGAATCATGTTATAAATTTAAAATAAACATATTGCATATAAAACATATATTACAAGAACATAATATTCCTCATATAATGTATACGCAAACAGCAGAATTAAAAGATCAAAATAAGGATAATGAATATAGGGTAGTTAAAGATTTTTTACAAGATGTAATTGATTTTGAAATATACGAAGAATTGGATTTAAAACCGTATCATATTGATAACGGGTATCATTTAAATGACAAAGGGATAGATATTCAGGCCGAATTATTGTTTAAAAAAATGGTATCGAAAAATGATTTTAGATAACAATCGACTAATAACCTTTGGTTGTTCGCATACATTTGGTATGGCTTTATCAGATACATCGGATACATGGGATGAAAGTATTAAAGAATTTAGACAGGACCCTGATGATATTCGGCCTCCTAGTAAATTTGCTTGGCCCGAAATTTTGGGTAAATTAATTAACCGAATAACAATAAATAAAGCCAACTCTAGTGCTCCGAATAATTTAATATGTTTCAAAGCATTAAATTACAATTGGCAAGAAAACGATATAGGGGTTTTTTTATGGACACATAACGAAAGGAGGGCATTTTTTAAATCAGAACAATCAACAAAAGAGCTAATCGACAATGATTTTTATCCACCTTCCAGATTTAAATCTCCTGATTTAAAAAATTGGTATGATGTAGGTTGTGTTTATCCTAAAAGTTTGTCATCGTTTTCAAAAGAATATTTAAAAAAATATTATTTTAAGTATGATGCTTTAATACAATTATACCAACAAATTAATTTAGTTAAATTTTATTTAGATAATAAGTCAATTATAAATTATCATTTGTTATTCCATGATTCTCTTGTAACAAAATTTAATTGGAATACTGTAAATTTTATTAAGGTATTTTTCGAAGATTATGCGAAGTTTGGGGTTGGATCTGATAATATGCATAATGGTGAATTGGCACATAAAAAATTTGCACAAGATATTTTTAAAGAAATGTAAAAAATGACAAATAATCAATTAGATATTATTATATGTATAATGCCAAAAATTAATCCAGAAGCACCTACTGTTGGTCCATCTGTTCTTAAAGCACATCTTGCATCAGCAGGATTTACTTGTAAAGTTATAGATTTAAATATAAAATTATTTAATAAACTTGACGAAGATGAAGCCATAAAATATTTTTTTGAAAATGATAAATTATTTAAAGTAACCCTCGGACTCGAAAATTACTTAGATGAACTTAATAGTGTATTTGGTAAATTTTATGATGAACATGAGTGCATATTTTTAGAATGGTTAGAATTAATAAAAGAAAATGTACCAAAATATATAGGATTAAGTTTACTATCTGGTTTTAGTAGAAGTCCTGCTATTAAATTTAGTCAATTAATACGAAAACATTTACCAGAAGTAAAAATAATTTGGGGAGGTGCTGATGTTGGCTCTGGCAAGATGTCTTTCATTCAAAAGACAGGATTAATAGATCATTATATTACTAGCGATGCTGAAATTTCTCTTGTGGAGTTATTAAAAAATAATTTAAATGCAAACGGAATCAACCAAAATAAATGGGAACAAGTTTCAGATTTAAATTCAGTATTAATGCCAAATTATGATGATATAGATTGGAATGAATATGAAAAAGCAAGTTCTCTTCTTTGGGCAAAAGGTTTTGGAAATATAACAAATAAACCTGTTTATATTACTGGAAGCCGCGGATGTGTTCGAAAATGTACATTTTGTAATGTGTTCGAGCATTGGCCAAAATTTAAATTTAGAACAGGAGAAAATATTGCAAAAGAAATGATTTATATATATGAAACATATGGTAGAAAAACATTTAAATTTACTGATAGTTTAATTAACGGAAGTATGAAACATTTTCGCAGTTTAATTAATATATTAGCAAATTATAATAAAAAAACAAATTCTAAAATTGAATGGACTAGCCAATGGATTTGTAAACCTAAAAGTCAATTTACTGAAAATGATTATATGCTAATGAAACAAAGTGGTTGCATGTCAGTAGAAGTAGGTGTAGAGTCTTTTAGCCAGCATATACGATATCACATGCTTAAAAAATTCTCTGATGAGGACATGTGGTATAGTTTTGATATGCTTCGGAAATATAAAATTCATATGACATTGTTAATGTTTGTTGGATATCCAACCGAAACCGAAAAAGACCATCAACATACTCTTAATACTTTACGAAAATTACATAGAGAAGGTTATACAACTGCAATTGATAAATTTGGTAGGTCATTAATTTATTTTAGTTTTTCTAATACAATGATGTTAGAAAGAAATCCGCCTCTACCTTTATGGCACATAGTAAAAAATGATATTACAGATTATAAAAATGAATTAGATTGGAACTATAAAGGTAATACATTAGAAGTTCGTTTACGTCGCCTTAACGAAGTTCAAGCACTACTTAAAGATCTTATAGGTCAAAATAAAACTTGGATGGCTAAAAAATCTATTAGACGAAACGAAGAAACGTTAGGTATAGGATTAGCTCATGCCACAATGTAAAGCATTAACAAACCATATGTGTTCTACTGTTACAGGGTCCTGGCGACCTTGTTGTAGATTTGAAAATTTTGAATATTTTGATGCATCTTTGGTTAGTTTTAGTGAATATAAAAAAAGTAAGTTTTATCAAAATATTATTACTTTAATGGAACGTGATTGGCATCTGGGATGTATTAAATGTAAACATGATGAAGAAATGGAACATGGCAGTTTGCGTGAAGAAATGAATAGAAGATTAACTGGTACCCTTAATGTAATTGAATCATTAGAGTTTAGTCCTTCAAATAAATGTAATTTAGCATGTAAAATGTGTTCTCCGCCATATAGTACAACGTGGCAACATATGGTTAAAAAGAATACGTTAGATATTGAAATAACAAATAATAAATCATTATCTATTAATCAAGTGTTTGCTGATGTAAATATAACAAATTTAAAATTAATTAAATACTTAGGCGGGGAACCTTTTATAATGCCCGAAACAGAAAAACTATTTAAATTTTTAGATGAACAAAATATAATACAAAATATTAATTTTGAAACTGCTACTAATGTTACAGTTTTTCCGAAAAAACTTTTAAAATATTTGAAAAAATTTAAAAAAGTTTTCATTGAATTTAGTATAGAAGGAATCGGCGAAGTAGGTGAATACATTAGATATGGCAAGTCTTGGAAAATAATAGATAAAAACATTAAAAAATGGTTAGAAAATAAAAGCGATAATATGGAATTATCAACTTTTACAACGGTGCAGGCGTACAATATTCATCATATACATGAAATTAAAGAATATGCAAAACAAAATGATTTAAAATTTTATTCTTCTGTGTTGCGAGTACCAGAATTTTTAAGTATAAATGTATTACCAAAAAAATATATAGATAAAATAAAAAATAAAAGTAATGAGAAATATTTAAAACAATATAAAGAAAATAAAAAAAATAGAAAAGAATTTGTATCGTATACAAATACAATGGATACAATAACAAATTTAAATATAAAGGATATTATGCCTTATGAGTATATTCATTAAAAAACGAAAATGTACATGGAATGATCCTGGATTTTTTACATTACCAATGGACCATCCTATTGCAGTAGAAAATATACGGCGTCATATTTCAGATATAAAAGTAATTGACGATGTGTTTGATGAACAAGCAAGAAATGATATATGGAAAAGTGCATTTGTTGATATGGGATTACCTCGTTATAATAGAAATGGGACTGTATTAATAGATTCTGATTTGGAACAAGTATATAACAGATATAAAAGTATTTTCGATGAACATTGCAAAGAAGCGCCGAAATCTCCATGTGTTGGAGGTAATTATTATATCACACCTCAACAATATGGATTACATAATGATTCAATAAGAAGAGAAGGATATAAACGTATGTTAGAAACAGTACCGCTAAATCATTCTCAAAGAAAATATACTCCAGGAAAAATTTTTTTAATTCCTTTGTGGGTTGGTACCCATTTTGATGAAGTCGACGGAGGCCAAATTGTTGCATTTACACAACGAGATATAGCATGGGCAAGAGTTTATAATAATAAAAAACAAACACAAAATATAGCAAGTATCTATGATGTGGTAACAGATCATTCATTAATTCAATTTTACGATAATAAAGGAGCCAAAATACCTAAAGAAAAAAATTTAATACCGATTGATAAAGAGTTACATAAAAAATGGATAAATTCTCCGTCTGATAGATATGAAGGATTAACCGTTGAAGCAATAACCGAGTGGAAGCCTGGTTCTGTAGCTATATTTGATACAGTTCAACTTCATTGTACAAATGAAGGTACTAAGGAAAAAGGCTATAAGACATGGAATGCTAAGATGGGTGTATTTTTACAATTTCTAATACCGTTAGATGATGACCTATTAAAAGATTGGCAAAAAGAACAAAATGCACTCTGAAATAGATCGGTTAATAATAGATCATTCAAACTTATTTAAAAATACAACAATTATTGGTGTTTTTAATGGGGATGAAATTTGTTCAAATTTTATGAAAAATTATCAATATTTAAATAAGATTACATTTTATGAAAATTTTGAATTCGATCCATCTGATAGTGTTAAATCAAAATTTTTAAAAAAATATAACAAATGGGAAAACACTATTCCTAATCTTCAAATAAAAATAGAAGATGGAGAAAATTTTGATATCAACCAAAATTTTATTTATACAACGATAGCTGTTCTTGAAAACAAATTAATTAAACATAAAATAAATTATAATACTTGGTCAGGAACAGCAGGGTTTGGATCTTTTTTTCCATGTACATATAAAATATGTAAATTAATAAGTGCCAAGGACATTTTTCCTATATTTAAACTGGAAGATAATATATTTTTTGCATATAATAAAAATAGAAGAGATGAAATTTATACTCAACTTTTGTCCACATTGAATAATTTTACAAAAGTAGAATTTGAAGATTATAAAATTCTTGAAAAATTTAACAATGATTCATATTTCAAAAAAAGTAAAGTGTTCTGAACCATATAAACAAATTCATTTTGATAGCAGGGGAAATTTTGGGCCTTGTTGTCAATATATTGGACCACGAGAAAATTTTTCTTCTATAACGGAATACTCGAATTCGAATTGGTTATTAAATTTAAAAAAAGAACTAGATGAAGGAAAAAAGATTAACGGATGTAGTTTTTGTTGGCGGCAAGAAGAGCAAAATGTCACAAGTATGCGACAAGATCGAAATAATTTTTATAAAGATAAATCATTAGATACTATTGATCATATTATGATTACTTATGGTAATCAATGTAATACTGCATGTCGTATATGTAATCCGAGCAGATCAACATTAATAGAAAAGCAATATATAGATTCGGGTTGGAAATATAACGAAAATATCTGGTCTAAAACAAAAACATGGTATAAAAATATAAATGCAGACATTTTATCATTAATTGGCAACATTCGAAAGATAGCAATAACTGGTGGAGAACCATTTATTAATAGATATTTTTTACAATTATTATTACAACTAAATAAAATTACAACTCCGTTACCATCTATATCTATAACAACCAATGGTTCATTCGAAAAACAACATATAGAATTATTAAAAAAATTTAAACATACTCATATCAATTTTAGTATAGATGGCACCGGAAAAACTTATTATGAATACCTACGTTGGCCTTTAAAATGGAACGACACAATAAACAAAATAAAGCTACTACAAAAATATGATTTCTTATCTTGTCAATTTGATATTGTACCTCATAATTTAAATTTATTAAACATTGCTGATTCTATAAAATGGTTAAAACAAACTACAAATTATGATAGGCGATTTCGAGTAGGATTTTGTTGGTTAAACGGTGCACCATGGTACAAAATAGATAATAGTCCTAAATGGGTAAAAGAAAAAGTAATAAATGATTTAAAACAATTAACACAATTAATACCTGACGAGCAAAAAGAAGTAGATCAATTAATTAATATAATACAGAATAGCAACCAAACTGAAAAATTAGATATTTTCGAAGCTCATGTCAATATGACAGATAAATGGAGAGGTAGTAATACGTGGGATATATTAAAATGGAGGATGCATGACATCTAATATAAAATGGATTTTAGGAGATTTAACGGATCAAATCAAAAAAGGAATTGTAGTAAAATTATCAGGAGGTGCAGATAGTTCAATACTATATTATGCGTTATGCAAAGAAATTGCTGATAACAATTTAAATATACCTGTATATGTGATTACACTTGGTACAGATTGTAAACCAGTATACCCTTTTCTTGCAAGAAAAGTAATTCACTTTACAGGATTAGCAACTGGTATATGGCCGGTAGAACATATAAGTTATCATGAAAAAAGACATACTGCTGATCTTTTAACTCAAATCGATTCTCCAGAATGGAAATATGGAGATGATATATATAGTGCCATGCAAGATTATATATGGTGGCCGTTGGTTTTAGATAATAAAGTTGATGCGTTATTAGGAGGATTAACCGAAAATCCTCCAAAAGAAAAAATGCTTTCATATTTACTTTCAGTAGCAGACGAATTAAATTTAGATGTAGACAATATAAAAGATTATTGTGATCACGGTAATGACCCTTCTAGAAATAATCATAAAAAGAAAGAGTCGATATCTATAGGTACTAAAAGACAATTATATAGACGGCAAATGGTATATGAACAAATAATATTAGATTCAGAAATAGAAAGGAAGAAAGAAATTAAAAAACCTAAAGATTCTGAATTGAACGAAAATATATTTGTATTTCATCCTTTTATTCACTTTGATAAAAGAAAAACTGCCGAAAAATATAAAGAATACGATGTATTAGAAACTTTATTTCCGTTAACTAGTTCTTGTGAAGAAAACAACTTATCGGCAAGGAAGAGAATAAACGAAATTGAATGGGAAGCCTGTGGTATGTGTTGGTTTTGTTATGAAAGAATTTATGGATTTGGAAAGTTATAATGCAAGATTCTATTAATCGAGAATATACAAAGGATTGGTTGCAGTATAAGAGGCCACAACCTATGTATGATAAATCAATCAATAAATTTTATGATGATTTTTATAAAGAAAATCCGGTGCATACACATGACTTGGATAATATTTTTAAGGAAAAATTTATTAATTGGTTGGATAGCCATACATTAAATTCTTTTACTGGTTATGAAAAGTTTAAACATTTAGATATATGTATTGGTTGCACTCAATTTATAGATGACATTTATCAACGATTAGGTCAAGAGAATATAATGATATTTGAAAATGATTACAAATACCATTGGCGGTTAAACAATAATATTAATTATACAACATTAAATACATTGTCGTCAACCAAAGAATTAATAATTGCAATGCCATTTCCCTATGGCGGCGATATGCATCCTAAAATGCAAGACATTTTAGATGGGTGTTATTCTTTAAATATACCTGTACATATTGACGGAGCATGGATAAGTTGTTGTCGTGATATTACATTTAATTTTAATCATCCTGCTATTCATACATTTGCTATCAGCCTAAGTAAAGGTGGATTGGGAGGAAATAGAATAGGTGTTAGATTTAG
>Ga0080013_1001467_pt1 | contig 31222 bp, 42 predicted proteins | sample ETNvirenome_6_85_FD_69236 | JGI IMG/M metagenome (GOLD analysis project Ga0080013, IMG submission 69236) | Marine viral communities from the Pacific Ocean - ETNP_6_85 (SPADES assembly) (version 2) | ecosystem: Environmental > Aquatic > Marine > Oceanic | place: Pacific Ocean | collected 2013-06-19 | reverse complement strand
TATCATACTATTAACAATATTTATGAGACTAAATATCCTCAATTAGAACCTGCTAATAAACAACTTGTAGGTAAGATTGAAAAAGAACATAGTTTATTTTATAATGGTGAAGATAGTTCTAAAATCAACAGCATTTCGAGCTTCTCCGTCCCATTGCTGTCTAGCGTCTCTCCATCTTCTAAATAATTCTCTAGATAGTTGAGGCTTACTTTTATTTTCGTCGTATTCTGCCATATATTCCCGATATTGTTTTTACTTTAAAAATAAAAAAAAATAGACGTTTTAGTCAAGAGATATTTAAATTTTTTGTCCTGTAACCCAATTAATTGCTCTAGACGCTATATTTTTTTCTCTATTGGCTAATCTTTCGTCTAAAGTAGATATATCGACTGCAGAACTTTTAGGTGGTTTTGCGGTAGTTACTGCATACCAAAGACCATCAAGAAGGTCATCATTTCTACCTTTTGGGAACTCAAACATTTCATCCAGTATATCTTCGTGCTCTTTTTTTATGAAAAGTTTTCTGGAATTTACTATTGGACATAATAGAGCTTCCAATCTGTCTTCTTTCTTAATGCCTCCAGGAGGTCTTATTCCCTGCGAAAGACCTGGAGCTAATTTTCTATCTTTACCAGCCAACTTATTAACGTGGTCTTTAATAATTCCTTGAGCTCCTACTTTTTCAACATTCACTCTTCTAACCGGATGGTGTTTTCTGGCTAGCTCAATAATAGTCTTAGGCATATCATACAACGGAGAATGTTCTCTATAATAATCTATTATATATATATTTCTATCACTGTCAATTCCTATAGTCATTATTACCTGAAAGTCACTTTTAGCGTTTGTTTCATATGCCAAGTCAACTCCCATATAAACATTAACAGGAATAGCAGATTCATCAATCATCATATAATTAAATCCGTTTCTTTCTTCTAAATGCCCTCTATACTTATTAATTCTATCTATTTTAAATTTAGCTGTTTCAAGGTCTCTTGCTTCATTCATATATTCTTGAGCAAATTTATGAACAAGACCCATACTTGAGAATCTAGATTTAATATCATCTAGCTTTTTCTTTGAAAAATAGTTTGGCCACAAAGGAACTCCGTCAACCATAGCTTTCTTATAAAGAACGTTCCAAGGAGATTTAGTTCCATTCTTTTCAGCATCAAGCCATCCATCATATACTCCCTGCAAAAATGAGTCATAATGTACTATTGTTCCAATTAGCCAAATAGAACCTTCTTGTTCTTTAGAATTTTCTAAAGCAGGTTCAACTGTAGACATAACCCATTCTTTAATCTCTCTTCTTCTATCTGGAGTTTTAGTATTTAACTCAGATTCAAAGTCGTCAAGAATAATATTTGTATATCTAAGACCTAATTGAGAACGACCACGTAAACGCTGACTTGTACCTTTAGCAATAATTCTATCTCCTCTGGCGGTGGTAAATTCTTTCTCTGTCCACTTACTTCCTTTTAGGTCTCCAAAGTAATATTGAAGAGCAGGATTGATATCTATATGGTTTTGAATATATTTGATATGGTCAATTGCCTGAGATTGTTCTTCTGATACCCAAGCGATAAATTGTTTTTTTTCTGGAGGAGAAAAATATAATTGGTATAATAAAGCTGTTTTAGCTAAAGTTGATTTTGCGTGACCACGAGGAAGTATTATGCAAGCTCTTTTTTCTTCTCCTAAAAGAAGGTCACTTAATTCATATTGATACGGAGCAGGGCTTGATTTCATAAAATCTTCCGGTAAAAACATTTGACCAAAAGTAATGATATCTTTCCTAGCTAACTCAAGAGCTTTCTCTTTCTGAGATAGGTCTGGAGGGATTATATTAAAAGTTTCAGGCTTCTTGGAATTCTTTTTCATAAACCCTGTCTAGCATTGTTAACGTTTTCATAGAATGCCAATCTCCATCTGGAACTTCAGTGAAAGAATTAGAACTCTGCCATAACTTAGGTCCTGCAACATATATCCAAGCTTTTTCTGTCTTTCCATTATCCAGATTAACAGGAACTGTTGTTCTTATATACAATCCAGTATCAACTCCTTCATATCTATCATACATAACCAGGTCTTCTTCTGTTACGTCCATCATCTCTACAACCGCACCTTTTCCTTTCTCATTCTTAATGATAGCTGGAAAAGATTTAGTTCCTGGAAATACTAGGCTAAATCCTTCTACCTTCCCAGTATCTATAAATCCTGTTCTTAATGTTCCATAAACTGCGAGTCTCATTATGCATACCCTACACTTTTAGGAATTCCCATCTCTATTATGTTAAATTTTGTAGAATAAATTGTCAAGCAGTTAAAACATTTAATTGCTGTACAATCTTTTTTCTTAGCATCCCATATATATACTGCCGTCTTTTTAAGATGGTAGTGACATATATGACACCTATTTCTCTTTGATATCTGCTTTAACTTCAGCCAATTTTTCGTATTTGGACTCTTGAATTGCATTTAGTTGCTCCTTAGAAAAACCTTGAAATAAAGTAACTGATTCTGATTTCTTTTCAGTGTCCATCATTCCAGATATTTTCATTAATGTTGTTAGCGCTGTAATTTTATCTCTATCGCTAGATTCGTCTTTGTCTATTACATTCCTCATTTCTTCTAAAAGATATTTTGGAGTAATCTCAGCTTCATTTAAATGCTTATCTACTTCTTCTCTAATCAAGTTTTTTACCCTGTCTGTTTTAAGCAACAATTTAGCCTGAGAAGCAGCATATGATTTTTTCTTACTAGGAAAAGCATTCATATAGGCTTCTACGACGTCATCTCCTTTTGCTACATACTTAGCAAATAAGAATTCTTTTTCTGTCGCCTTTATTCTTTCTTTTTTACGTACCGAGGGAGATTTACCATCTTTGGCGAAGGTATGCATATTAGTACGCATTTCTCCCTCCATAGTAACGTTTGGACCGCAAACAAAAGAACCTATAATAGTTCTTATAAATGTAGTCTCTTTTTTTCTGTCAGGTCTTTTAAGTAGACCGACAAACAGCACTTGACAAACTTGACCATCGTCCGAAACAATCCAATCGTCTACAGAAGAATGTCTCCAATCACTACAAATAGGTAGCGAAGGATGATACTCTCTAAACTCTTCAACGTTTTCAAATAAGTATTTAGTTTCTCCGTTTACTGTTCTAGTTTTCATAATTTAACTATTTTTTCTCTTTGTCGTCAACATCTTTGTCTAATTCTGCAACAACGAAAGAAATATAGTTATTCAAAAGAAAGCGTTTTTCCATAAGGTCTTGCTCCATTTGGAATAAGGCACTACCTATTTGATTTGCTCTTCTGTATTGAGCTATTGCTTCTTCTGATAATTCAGAAGGTAAAAACTCATACTCTTTTTCATTATGAACTAATTTCACTTTTTGTTCTTTTTCAGCCATTGTTTCTCCTATATTGGTCTTACTGTTGGACAAATGTACTCTTCTAGCTTTCTGTGCAACTTCTCTAGAATAACTACGTCTGCAATATTGTGGTCATAAATATACTTCATAGACTTTTCATCGCCCCATCTAGCTTTAGCCCAATGCTCAGGCAATACTCTTGTTTTTCCAGCAATACCAAAAAACTCTGTTGCTGCCATAAGAGAAGACCTATGTAGCTTAAGTTTTGATTTTACGGGATAATACAAGTCTTTATGAGATTTTTTCTTATAAAGAGGGAAGTATGTTCCGTGATGTAATGCTCTTGTTCTAATAAAAGGAATATCAAACCTAGTTCCATAATAAGTATAAACTACGTCATATTTGTTCATTTCCTCTACTAGAAGCTCAACTATCCTAGCATCTTGCGTTGGAGACATAAGCTCTTCTTTAGTAATCCAGGCTCCAGCAACATTCTTGTCACCTCTTCCTTTTATACACCAAGATAGCATTAAGTCTATATTAGCACTAAATCCAGTTGTTTCAATATCCAAGTATCCAATAGTCATATCGTGTCCAGTTGCATATCTTTCAGGTTTTCTTAAACCTAAAGATTCTATCTTTCTAGTCACTGCTTTATATGTTCTATTGTATCCAGCAATTCTAATCATTTGATATAGTTCAAATGCAGACTTGTTTGTTCTTGAATACTTATCTAAGATTAGTATTTCTTCTTCAGTCCATTTAGTTCCGGCCATTATTTGCCTCTCTTCGGAAGTGCTGAAGAAAATAATCTCTCGATTCCACGTGCTACTCTATCCCAAAAAGTTAACGCTTTTTTCTTACGCCCTCTTTTTGAGGTTGTTTTTTTAGCTTTCGCCATTATTTACCCCATTTCTGGTTTTTGACTATTAACGCCATCGCTGCATATATAGCAGTATCTAAAAATGCATCTTCGATTGGTTCGTTCTGTGCTTCGAAGTTATGTTTAGTTGAAAGGTTAACTAGCCTGTTTATCTTATCATTCAGCCTTACTATAATACCTAGTAAAGCCATATTGACTTCTTCTTCGGTTTTAAGCGAAGTTCCCATAGCAATATTGCCTGGGCCGTAATCAAACTGTTTCTTGCAAAATGTTAAGTACATCTTATTTAGTACTTGTTGAAGGTCTTGTTCAGTTTCCGGGTAATTTTCTTTAATATACCCTACTGTATCTTCGATTGTAGTTGTTTTTTGTGGAATGTCTGCCATTTCACACTCATACTCACTTGTCCTCAATCCAAGGTTTTCTTTCTGTTGTAATTTCTGTACCTTGCTGTAATTACGTTCTTTTTTTGCTTTTAAGATTTTTTTTGTGCTTTTTTCCATAAAAACTCTCCTATACCTAGTTGAAATAATCCATTAGATATTGCATCTATTTCATTTTCTTTGTGCTCTAATCCATAATTATAGAATATTGCATGAAGTATTTCGTGAATTAACGTTTCTTCTTTTCTTGACTTATGTATGTCTTGATTAATTAGTATAGTATTCTCTTTTACTAGATGCCTACCATATAATTCTTTGTTATTATCTTCGTGTTCTAAAGGTAAGACCATTATATCATACTTATGTCCACCTACATCTAAATTCATTGTTTTCAATTTACTCATATTACTCCCGTTAATGTTATTGTGTATGCAACTTACATAAAAAGTGCTACACAAGTCAAATAAAATATATAATTTATTAAAAAAAACGGTCGACACGTCAATAACTCAATGTTCTAGACTCCAAATGTTCTATATTTCGCTAGAAATAAAAAATATCTTGACCCAAACAAGGTAAACAAGGTAACTTTAACAGTCCGAAGGACGAAAAAAAAATACTAATGTTCGATGTTCAATAAATGTTAATATTGTTAAAATAGAATTTAAAAAAATGTTCGATGCTCAGAGAGGGCTCCTAAAAAAAATACCCCGCAAAATTTTTAAACGCCGAAATTTATATTATTTAACCTTATAACCCCGAAATTATCTACTTGGTTGAAAAATCGCATAATTTTGTGTGTGCCTTTTGTATTTCTTGCGGCGGTCGGGTCTTTAGAATTTCGTGTTTTATAAAAAAAGGTTGAAAATTCCAATTTTTGGTTGAATCTTGTTAATTATTAGATTCCTATGCTGATTATTGGCGAACTTTTTTCTGAAGTTATCAACAACATATCCACATAATCCCTGTATCTTAAGCAATATCTTTAGTTACGGGCATAAAACTATTTTCATTTATCTTCGTTTTATCTATTGACTTATTCTATAATTGCTTAACTTGTGGCATGATAATAAACATAGACACGAAAGGGAAAGGTAAGAAAATGAGCGAGTTAGAAGGCGTATTAATAATGTCTATTGTATTGGTGTTCGTAATGATACATTTATATATGATGGATAGGGCTTTTACTAGGATTAAAAACCTTGAGTATCAGCAAAAAAGACAAGAGCAATTAAATGATAAGTTATCCAAGGGATAACAATAACAACGGCGGGGGCTTCGGCTCCCGTCACAACCAAAAGGGAATAAAATGAGTAAAAAAAATAAATGTTGTGAAAATATGTTAGATGAATTTGGACAACCTTCATTATATTGTTGTCACGAAAACGGATTAGAACAAGATGTTCCATTTCCAGAGATACCAGACAACGAAAAAGGTCTTTACGTAACGGCTTCAGGAATTCAAAGAGATGTTTGTTGCGAAGATGAAGGCACTGAATATTGTTGTGAAAGACAAATGAATCTATAAATAACACGGCGGGGCTTCTGCTACGGGCATTATGTCCCTATCTCCAGAGTCCCGCCACACATAATTTACCCTACCTCACAAAGCCCTGGGAACACGTAATCCTGGGGCTTTTCTTTTTGTCTATATATAAAAATAAAATGGCGCTCGAGGTTAGAATAAAAGAGCTCAAAGCCTGACTCATCGTTCCTCGAGTCAGGCTTTACCCCCGCGACATTCTAGATTTATAAGAGGCTAGATTCCTAGCCTCTTATAGTTCCCCCAGATAACAAAAAAGGGCTAGATTAATAGCCCTTCTTTGTCCTTTCTTTTGGTTTGTTATTTATCTATTTGACTTAACCACGATTTTATTTTCATAGTTCGGGAAAACTCGTTCCGTTCCTATTACTTTTTTCTTTCCGGTTTCTTCGTCTAGTTCGGTAACTTCTAAAGTGGCTTTTAAATCTTCGCCACATTCACGAATTGAAGCATTTAATTTGCTTCTTAACTCTGTTAATGTATTGATATGATTTTTGACCGCTACAAACTTAGCAAGTTTTTGCTCTGCTTGTTTGTGTTCTTTACTCTCTTTTTTCATTCCGGCGATATCATTAGTTAAAGTATCAATATTGTAGTTTACTGATTCTAATAATCTGCCTTCGTGTGTTCCGGAATATTTAGGTTCTAAACCCATAGCGGTTATTGCTTCCGGTGTGAATCCTTCGTCAAGCATTTTTTGATAACTTGCCAAAGGTATTTTTGTTAAACTCATTTTAATCTCGTTTCCTGACTTTGTCAGATTTGTTTATCTTATCCCTAAATATAGTCATTCTATTGTTAGCAATCAAGACTTAAAGTATTACTTTAATCTTTTTTTCAAAATGACCTATATACCTTAGCCAGACTCAAACTATAAGCCCGACTCTATCGGGCTTATAGAATCCCCACGACAAAATAGTTATAGCCAGACAAAATAGTTCTCTCTGTCGCTTGCTTTTGTGGTCAAAATTCGCTAAATTGTTTCGTGCCGAGGACTAAAAATAGAACAAAAAGACAAAATGACGATTTAGGCACAAATTGTCGCAAAGGAAAAATATGAAAACATATAAAAAAGACGTTACCGAAAGATGTTGTGAATGCAACCAATGGGTAACAAAGCAAGTAGACGTTCCAATGCCAAAAGACGGAATTGAATGTTTGATTGTAGAGAATAGAGACAAAACGGTAGATGTGACGATTGAACTTATTAGACCGATTCACGATTCAGACAAAGGACAAGTATTTGTCTTTGATAAACTAACGAGAAATCAATCTTATGCCATTTGTCAGGGATTTGGACAGAAGTTTTTAAAGGACAATACAAACTTTACCGTCCTTGAGAATAATAAAGACAAATATCAGATACACGACAGAAGACACATATTAAGAACGTCAGAAGTCGTTGAAGGTCTTAAAAGTCTTAAAAAAGCGTCTGGACAATCAAGAAGAAATAAGGTAGTAGATAAATAATGTCTAGAGTAACAAAAGAGACGAAATTAATGATTCGTCGTAATAGTATTAATAACAAGCCAGACTCTATGTCTGGGAAAGAGAGTAGACGTAATGTGTAAGAAATGCTTAGAAGGAAAAAGTCTTAATCCGTTAGCACGTATAATGGAAGAAGTAGACGTAATTAAAGAAGCGATAGTGAAGGTCAATAAAGACTCAAACTCATTAGCCGCGATTTTAGATGTCAATAAGACGGAACGCGTAGAAATGTCAAACATACTTAATAATTCGCAAGATTTATTAGACGAAGGATTTAAGGTCTTAAAATTAATTACTAAAGACAAAATCTAAAATGGACATTAAGATGAAAAAGAATAGGCACGGCTTGAGACCAAAATTGAGTCGTGCAGAGCAAAAAAGACTTAAGAATAATTTGACTAAGTATATAGCAAAGAGAAAATATACTGCTTTAGACGCCTCTATGTTGGGAATGTTTGAAGATAATGTCGTTTTAAGCAGACATAATAGAAATATTAAAAACGTAATAAAAGATTTAAAGAATATAAAGAGTGATGAGTCGTAATCAATATTTAGACTTTGTCGAGAGTTTAGAGACGGATTCCTTTCCCGTCGATTGCGACATCATCACGAAGACTTGTCGAAAGACAATTAGTAACAAGTTAACCAAAATAGGAGATTAAGACTATGTGTGGAATTTACGGAGTAGCGAAATCACCGACACCTTATACGAAGGAACAATTTAAAATTGTCAGAAAAGTATTAAGAGAAATTGCGATTGAAAGCGAGACTAGAGGTAGTCATTCGTCTGGAATTGCAAGAGTCGGGAATTCGACCAGAATACATAAATCACTATTGCCGTCTAGCAAGTTTGTAGACACCAAAGAATATAGCGAGTCAGTTAAGTCATTAAAAGACGATTCATCTATATTATTAGGACATACACGTTTTGCGACAGAAGGGGCAATAGTCAAATCAAATGCACATCCATTTAGAGTAGGCAACGTCGTTGGCGCTCATAATGGTTGCGTATATAATATTAATGAAATGCAGACTAAATTAGACAAACAATGTCCAGTAGACAGCCAATTAATATTCAAATCAATAAATGATAACGACAATATAGAGGAAGCAGTCAAACATTTTGATAGCGACTTTGCTTTGTCATTCGTCAAAAATAATCCAAGAGTATTATATTTATGCAGAGAAAGTAACAGACCTTTATACGTAGCATACATTCCGTCTTTTAAGACGTTATTCTATGCAAGTGAAAAGTCTTTTATTGAAGACGCGCTATTTTTGAATGATATTGACGTTGATGTATTTAGTCTAAATAAAAATACATTGTATAAATTTGATGTGACTAAATTTGCAAAAGACAAAATAAACGTAGAAAAAACTGAATTTAAATACGAATCTAGAGTATATCAGACAAATATAAATTCATATTATACCGGATTTCAATCTTATAAAGGAAATCAATGGTCGGATATAATGCAAAGTAAAGTGGTAGGAACAGAGCAAGAAGAAGAATGGACGCCGATTATACCGCAGACGTTAATTGATGATGAAGCAAAACATTTGTCGGAATTATATGGTGGTAATCCGGAAGAATGGTTTTGGGACGAAACTCAACAAGAATGGTTTTTTCTTAATAATGCTACCGGAGAAATATTGTCTGAAGAGGTTATTGCCGAGCAACAATATTGGGACGATGTAAACAATACAGAGAAAGACGAGGAGACAGACGATTATGAACAGTTATAATGGACTAGACCAAGAGACTGCAGAGCAGTTAGAGCAAGAAACAATTCTTTGCGACGATTGTTCTTCAGTAGACATATCACAGGAAGAATTAGAATATTCAAATACTTCCGGAAATTATGTCTGTGAAGATTGTTGGAATGCAAATTATATATGTTGCAACGAATGTGATGATGTCGTTCATATAAATAATTCCTCTTGCGGAAACGGAGACTATTATTGCACCGATTGTTTTTATGAAGTTTTTAGTTACTGCGAAAGTTGTTGCGAAGACTACTACAGAGACGATATGGTTTGGAATAACCGCATAGAAGATTATGAATGCGAAAGTTGTTACGAACATAATCAATGCGAAATACCTTGGGACGTAATGTCTAATGAATATGTAGTAAGTAGAAATAGTTTCATCAATCCCGAACACGACTTTTACGAAAAAGACACTTTCAATAAGATAACGTCTAAGCGTTCTATGGGAATAGAAATTGAAACAAACTATCGTGACTACGAAGACTCGCGCAGAGACGATGTCTGGGAATCTATATCTAGGGAAATAGCAAATTCTAGACATATAGATAAAGATAATGACGTTAGGGAAAATCTTCGTCTTGGACGAATAAGAGTCGTTTCAGACGGGTCTGTTCTTAGAGGAAAACACGAATACGGAAATGAAGTCGTCATGAGTCCAAGAAGAGGAGATATGTTATACAAAGACGCTACTATTGTTTGCGACACTCTTAAAGAATATCACGGGGCATATGTTAGTAGACATTGTGGTTTACATTTGCACGTAGATATACAAGACTTTGATTGGTTGCATTTGTCGGTATTGTCTTTAATGGTCAAATACATTGAGCCACATATTTACACTTGGGTGCCTCAATCTAGGTTAAAAGGACAATGGTCTAAGCCTATTAGTCAAGGATTTAGCGACTTTAAAAACATATCAGACAGAGAAGACTTCGGAAATTTTTGGTATGATAACGGATGTTACACCAATGACAAATATAACGACAAAAGATATCACGGACTAAATTTGCATTGTCACTTTCAAGCAAATCAAGGTCTAGAGATAAGGTATCACGGCGGAACATTAAATCCGGAAAAGATATTACATTGGTCTATATTCTGGTCTAATGTCGTTGACACTTGTTATAACATAGCGGAAGAAATGAAAAAAGATTATAGGGACGTTCCTTTTGAATCTTATCCTATAATGAAATCTCTTTTTAGTGGTAGAATAAATAGACGTATTAAAGAGATAAGGGATAAATACCAAATGCACTCTTCCGACAAAAATACTTGGAACATAGAATCTTACAAAAGAGACAGTGAGTTATTGAGACGATATATAGGGTTGCCGAAGAAGGATAATCCATATTTATTGCAACCAATGATTGACCATATACTTAGAAGACCTGAAGACGCGGTTATGTCTGTAGACAATATGTTTGACACTTTTAACATACCGACAGAAACTAGGAAGTTTATGCAATATCGTATGGAGGAAATACTTTCAAACGACTACACGACACCAGACCATATAAAAGAATGTTTTGACGGGAAGTCAAGTATAATAGAGTTTGATAAAGAGTCTTTAGAATTTAAATATGTAGATAATCTAGTAAGTCAATTTGTTACTACTACAGACGATAGTGTAACAGATATATTTACACCTCGTATGTATTTTATTCGCAAAAAAGACGAAAGAGATTTAGAGTTGAGCGGATATAGATTGAACGGAGATATAATAATTGATGAAAGGTAAGAGACAATATCAGGCAGAATCGACTATTTTTGTTGGTTTTGTCTGATATTTTTTCTATTTTTTTGTTAAAATACCATATAATCGCTCGACTCGCTCGATTCAATGGACAAAATAATTGATGAATGTCAATAAAAACCTTGGATTTTACATATTTTATGCATAAAATCCTATAGATATGAAAATTGTGGCGGATAAATATAAACAATTAAAAACTATTACAAGGATAGTTGAAGGTATTAACCCTTCCTTACCCGTAATTAATTTAATTGCAAATACATTGGTTGGCAAACCCTATCCGCCACTAAATAAAAACGGAGAAATAAAAAGATGAAAAAGTATAAAGTAAGATTAAGTATTCCGATTGAATACGACACTAGCGACTTAATGCGAGATTTTTACGCAGAAATAATGGTAGACGCAGATAGCCACGAAGAAGCAATAAGATTAGGAATAGAGGACGTTAATGATAATTTTGATATAGACTCTATATACGATGAAATATATGATGAACTTAAATCTAATATGTTAATATGGTTAGACGGAGACTATGATTGCGACTTAAGTAATGAGGATTACTATTTCGCAGAGGAACAAAAACCTATTAAGGAGACGGAAAATGAGTAAAGAAGCAATAGAGTTGCAGTCGCAAATAGTAAATCGGATTTCCAAACTATATGAATTAGGATATAGAATAGAGACTAAATATATAGAGGGAGCAGGTTGGGCTAGTGAGATTGTCAATAGGAACACTGGAGAGAATAACCAATTAGACGAGCAAGAAATTTACGACGCAGAGCAAGATAAGAACAAAGATTATGCTATGGATAATATGACTTGTGATGAAGAAGATGTTGAGCACGACTTTAAACACGAGTTTGATAGCCCGCATAAATTGGAGGAAAAATGAGTAGAGAAGCAAAGAGTTTAGACAAAGGAGCAATACCAAGAATAACTCAAGAGGTATATTTCACGGTTAGAAAAGACGGCAAAACTCAATTAAACGCAGAATTGACCATAGCCGAATTTTTTGAAAAACTAGATGAGATAAAAAAATGTTATGATATTTTTGAGAACATTGATAGGGCTATAGAGGAGGAATTTAATAAATAAAGTTTTAAAGTTTTGCTTGACACAAGCATACTTTTATTGCTATATTGTGATTATGAAAAATAATAAAAAAAAAATACAAACCTCCTTTGTTATGGACAAAGAACTTTGGTTAAAGTTTAAGTCTAGAACATTGGCGGAAGGTTATTCAGTAAAAGACAAATTACATACTCTTATTTCAAACTATATAAAGGAGACTAAAAATGCCAGCAGTTGGTTTTCTATATCCAAATGGAAATAAAGTTTCTTTTGACGAAATAAGAGAAGGTAATGTAGACATACTTGAAATGGGTATGTCCCTACCGACGCTAATTGAAATGTCAAAAGAGAGAGACCCTAACAGGCTTCCGTCTACGACCGAACTTTTAGTTGGGACGTGTGAATCATATCTTAAAAGGACTAAAGAATATTATATAGACCCTCAAGATAGAGCATTTTCCCTAGCAGGAACTATGCACCACGCAAAACTAGAGCAACACGAAGACGAAAGACATTTACTAGAGCAAAAGTTACAAGAGTTTAATATAACAGGTATAGCAGACTTATATGATAAGGAGACTAAAATGTTATTAGACTACAAGAATACAGGCTCTTATAAATGCGCTCAATTGTTGGGTATGACATATAAATTAGTGCCTGACCCGTCCGGAGCTAAATACAAGTCAAGCGGTAAGTGGGGAAAGAAAGGCTCTCCTAAAATGGTAAAACAATGGTATCGCGACGAAGGTTTAGCAGACTTCGGAGATTGGGGTTGGCAATTAAATTGGTATAGATATTTACTAAACAAATCAGGCTATCAAGTTGATAGTATGTATATACAAGTTACATTAAGAGACGCAGGTCTTGCAGTGTCAAGAGATAGAGGTTTAGACAAAAATATATACTTAATTGAGGTGCCTAAATATGATGATGAGGTATTGGAGAATAGGTTTTTAAAAGCAAGAGATGAATTGTTGAAGGCTTTAGAGACAGATAACTTGCCTCAAAAATGCAGTAATGAACAAACGTGGAACGGGAGAAAATGTCAAGCATATTGCGACGTTAGAAACCTATGTCCATATAACAACGGGAGTATAAATGGGTAAAATGAGTGAATTGGACTTGCAAGCACAAGAAATAGAGGCGTTACAAGTGTCAAGTGGACACGAAATATACGAAGAAACTTCTTTGATTGTAAAGCACCAAAATGTTTCAGAAGCACCTACTCCTCAAGACGTAGTTAAAAGTAGAAATGGTTTTGACTATGTAGATGAAGGGTATATGCGTTGGCGTTTAAACCAACACTATCCTATCTGGTCTTGGGAGGTAATAAAGTATGAAACACTTGGAGACAAGGCTATTGTTGTTCACGGACGTCTAAAGATTATAGACGAAGGTGTTCCACGTAGTTTTGACTCAGTAGCAGCACACAGAATAGCGCAGGCTAGGAGTGGAGCAGGATATGTAGATTTAGGCAATGACCTTAAAGCTGCAAATTCCGACGCATTCAAAGTAGCAGTGAATAGACTGTGTAATGTTGCAGACGACGTATATAGGAAACAGTATATTGATAATACTTTAAGTCAGAATCAATACGATAATATGTTGCTTATTATGTCACAACTAGACGTACAAGAAGCAGAGAGAGTCGATGTTGCTTTACAGTCTGGTAAGATAAACAAAGACAACTATGATAAAGTAGTGTCTAAATTAAAAAAGGGAGTTAAAGATGAGTAATATATCAGATGTCTTAAATGACATAGATAATAATGTAGCTTATTATAATCCTTCTGAAGATACTTCAGGGACTAAGCAATTTGTTCCAATCAAAGAAGGTGTTTATGAGGCTAACGTATTCAAGTTGAACATCAAGAAAAATATAATTGTTAAGAATAAATATCTTAGCGATATATTTGAAGCTATCTATGTAATAGACGGAGATAAACACCCGGAATACAAAGATAGACAGATTAAATCTAAAGGTTACTTTAGGTTTAAGAATCCTGACAAAGAAAAATACCCTAATCTTGAGGATAATCAAGGCAATAACAAAGGGTATATGATATTCACAGAAGCCTGTGGATTTGAGATGACTAAAGATGATACAGGTAAATATCTTTTACCTATGATTATGGAGTCGGATATTGCAGGAAATCCAGTGACAATCAAAATTGTCCACGACAAATGGACTGACTCAGAAGGAGAAACTAGAACTACTCCTTTAGCAGTTAGTGTATTCAAATCTAAGAGGGTTGTTAATAAACCTCTTAAAGAAGATGAATTGCCGTTCTAATGGAATATAATATCAAATTAGACGAAGAGCAGTTTATGGCTTTGATTGAAATGATAGAGCAACACAGATGTGAAGGCGAAGATGATATGTGTTCTTCCGTCCGAACATCTGTGAAGTCTCAGTTTCAAGAACAGTTTCAAGATAAAGAGGAAAAAATTACAATAGAGGTCGATGATATACTTGAGGCCGCTAAAAAGACTCTTGGTCCTGGATACTGCGAAAACTGCGAATAATCGAAAATAATTATTCCCTTCTCAAAATACGGCAATAAGGAGTCGTGCGGGTGTATAGTCCCGTCCTTACCTTTGTTTTATGTTATGCAAATATATTGGTTGGCGCTAAAAAATTTGATAACAGAGAAGGGAATATAAACTTGGAGAGTTATGGATATATCTAAATGGAATAGTATTATGAAATCCTTTCAAGATATGCTAGGTTATCAAAAAGGAATAACAGAGGTTTTAGTTACAAAAAGATTTTCTAAAATAGGTTTTAAAGGTATTGAGTCTCTAGATGAGAGAGAGTCTAAATATCTTATATATATTTTAAGAAAGAGATACAGGGAGATACTAGATGACAAGACTAGAAAGAAAAATATTGGAGGAGCTAAAGACTAGCTACAAAGTTTCCAGAAAACATATTTGTTTAAAATACTTTATATTTCCTTGGCAGGCTCAAAGAATTATTAGGAATTTATATAACAAAGGGTGTATGATAAGCGTTGTAAAGATGTATGGCACTAATTATAAGCTAATGAGAGACGAAAATGGAGTAATTTACGAATAACTTATGAGAAGGCTCCTCTATGGGCATTTGGCAGGTTAGACGACACTTATGTCGCAAATGTAATTATAATCAATTAGAGGGGTATTCTCGTAATAGAAATTTTGGAAAAGTATGAAAAAAAATGAATTAAAGATAATAGATAGACTTAATAAGCATTTGCCTGAAAGTAAGTCAGTAATTAACACTAGCACATACCATAGGTTTGACGCTTACAACGATGATTACATTATTGAAATTAAATATAGGCATAAAATGTATCAAGACTTTATAATAGAGTTTGACAAGTATGCTTACAATAGACTGTATGCAGAGATTAACGATAAAAAGTTTTTATATGTTGTTGGATTTGAAGAAGATATATATGTATACAATATAACAAATCTAGATAAGTCTGGATATAATTATAAATGGCAAATGATAGCAATGCCAAAACAAACAGAGTTTGAAAAAAATTGGGATATAAACAAATATGTTGGCTACTTAGAATTGTGGGCAGCAAAGAAAATAGGAGATATAGATGGCGAGTAAATCAAAAGCAAAAGGAAATAGGTTTGAGAAAGAGTGTTGCTCTATTGCAGAGGAGTTTGGTTTCTCTGCAAAGAGAGCCTGGGGAAGCGACGGACGTAGTATAGGTAAGTCGCCGGAGGTTGATATAGTTATTGGATATGAGGAGTGCACTTTTGATATCCAGTGCAAAGTAAGAAATAAGATAGCACAATATATTATACCTCCAGAAGATTGTGATTTTACAGTGCTTAAGCAGGATAGAGGAGAAGTTTATGCTTGCCTTAAGTACGAAGATTTGTTAAATTTAATAAAAAAATGTGAGGAGAAAAAATGCGGTCAGTAGATACATATAAGCACCCAGACGAATTTAAACAAGACAAAGCTAATTTTGAAGCTTTATATTATTATTTCAAAGAGACAGACCCTGAAGGGTATGAGGATTATTTTGATAAAGAAGCTATAGATAAGTTTATTCACGGAGTTTCTAATCCTCACTATAATAATGAATTGTTTGGTATTAAAAGAAGCGACAAGGTAAAGACTACAAGGATTCCAACTAAATGTACAAAGTGTAAAAGACCTTGGGCGGTAGAATTTATGAACAGTAGCTTTGAAGAGAATTATCTAGACGAAGGTCTCTATGCAAATATACGTATGGAAAAAGGAGACTGTAAAGAATGTAGGGAGGAAAAATGACAACACAAAAAGCACTTGCTATACATAGTGAAGAATCAGAGCAGGCAGTATTAGGCTCTATATTGATAGATGAAAATTGTTTTGATTTGGTAAAGGATTTTATACCTGAAAAAGATGTATTCTATTCTATAAAACATCAGAATATATGGGACGCAGTTTGCTCTCTCAAGAAAGAAGATATACCTGTAGATATAGTTAATGTTTCAACTAAGACAGAGGGAATGACTTATTACCTTACTGGACTTGTAGAGAAAGTTCCTACGACGGCCAATGTCATATCATATGCAAGACAATTGAATGCAGATTGGTTAAGAAGGAGGCTTGTTCAGCAGTCTCACGAGATTGCAGTTAAGGCTTCGGATAGTAGTAATGATATTAACACTTTACTTGTTGACGTACACGACACAGCTAGTTCTTTAATTAATCTTGAGCCTGGACAAAAGTTTGATTTAGATTCTTTATTAGTAGATACAAAAGACTCTTTGTTTAGCCAACGAAACCTGACTACTACAGGCCTAGCCTCACTGGATAATATTATATCCGGTATGACTAAGGGAGAAATCACCATATTTGCTGGACGACCTGGAAATGCAAAAACTACGACAGTCGCCAATATTGCTCGTAATCTTGTGTTGTCTGGCAAAAAGGTGATTATGTTTAATAGAGAAATGCCTAACACAGAGATGATGAAGAAGTTTATTGCTATGGAATCAGAAGGTGTTACATATCATATGTTAAGACATAATGCAGTAACTAATAAAGATATGATTGAACAAAGTTTAAATACTATTAAAGAAAAGTATACTGACAAACTATTTATGTTTGACAATATACGTAATTTAGAGGGAACTTTTAGAGAGATTAGACGTATAAAGCCCGACGTAGTAATTGATGACCATATAGGTCTTATTGAATATCCTGGTAGTGATATGAGAGATTTACGACTAAAGATAGGAGATACCTCAAGAAGATATAAGTGGCTATGTAAAGCAGAAGAGATGTCAGTTATATTAGTTTCGCAGTTAAATCGTAATATTGAGTATAGAACAGAACGTATTCCTAAACTTAGCGACCTTGCAGAATCTGGAAACCTAGAACAAGACGCAGAGATTGTAGCATTTACACACTACCCTTGGACTGTAGATTTTGAAAATGCAAAAAATGGTAGATTTGGTCTGGATATTGTGGTAGCTAAAAATAGATATGGGTCAACTGGGAAAGCAACCGTAGGTTTTTCTCCGGATACTTGTACGTTGTATGATAGCGTTGAAGAGGCTGAAATCAGCGTGTCTGAAGCAGGCGCGCCTGGAAGTTTAAATGATATTCCTTTCTAGTCAAACTGACCGAGAATTCTTTTTACAGCTTCAAGAGTCTTGGCCTCTCTTAATTTCTTAATTATTTTTCTGGCTTGTTCTCTCACAGCCTCAGCGTCCTGGAATTCACTAAATTGTTCTATTCCACCCTTGTTTAATTCTGCAAGCTGTGTTTCATCTACTTCTTTAGATAGGGCGTCAAAAGAATCTGAAAAGTTTTTATCCTTTATTATTTTTCCTTTTTTGTCTATTTTAATTCGGGCTTTGTTTGCCTTCTTGGCAGCTGTTGCAGCCATACCTATACCAGGAACTGCTGCTAATAAAGACATCAATGCTCCTTCTTTATCTCCTTCAAGACCATATAGAGCTGTGTTAGCTAAGTCTGGAACTGCTCCAGCACCAGGATAAAGACCAGCATTTTCTAATATAGTATGAAGAGAAGAATTGTCGGTTTCAACATTTCCGTCAGAATTAAGAACTTTTGTTAAAGATTGTTTGCTTGCATATTCTACGCCAGGTCTATCTCTTTCATCAACAATATTATGCATATCCCAAGCTTGCAAGTTGTCAGTTGTATCAGGTTTTGCGTCTATATTTTTCAAACTATCTAAAAGAGCACTAAGAGAGTCTTGTTCCGCAAAAAAGTTTTCTAGTTCTTCGGGAGAATACTCGTTTTGAATATCGTCTGAAGCAAGAGTTCTAAGATTTAACTTAGTATTGTTCTTCTTTATTTTATGGTTTAATTGAAATCTTTTTATAAAATTTTTTAATTTTTCGTTCATAGTTTTTCCTTAAGGTATATATGTTTTTTCTTTTGATTCTCTTATTAATGATTTATAATATCTTCTTTGCATAATAGGTACACTGAAGTCTGCATAAGTTATTCTTAAGCTAGGATAACCTGGATAAGTCTTTTCTCTTAATCCAAATGCTTGCGCAAAAGCACCTCTTTCTATATCTTTTTCAGCGAATACAAGATTAAATGTATTGACAACTTCAATAGCTTCTTTAGTATTTCCTTGTTCTATAAGTTTTCTAGCGTGTTCTACCACTCTTCTTCTATTTCCTCTAACTCTATCTTTAGTCATAGCTTCAGTTTCTATCCCTCTTTTAAGAGTTCTACCTGGAATACCACCTAAAATAGGTAATAACTTATTTATACCTCTTCTCCAAGCAACGTCTTTCATATTAGGATATAGGGCAATATTTTTTTGAACTTCAACCCCAGCTCTTATTACTCTTTGCATATCGTCCCATTGAACTGGAGTAAGAAATCTTCCAACAACTCTACCAGGGTCTTCTTCATTTGTAAGGTCTGTAAGCATACCAAAAGCACCTACATTAGCCAATCCACTTAAAAAATCTTGCCAATCCGGCTGTTCTAACATCTTCCTTCTATTGTTTTCACCGTAGTATTGTTCTTCTCCTGTAATGAGAGCTGCATACTTTTCTCTTGCCCACATAACAGCAGGACCTCCAGCTAAACCAGCCATTCCAAGTTGTAAAATAGGCATAATGTTTCCTTGTACAACTTCCCTTTCCATCTCTTCTTTCATAAAAATAGCTTGTCTGTATCCGAATCTTTTAAAGAGGAACATAGCTTTAAAATTAGGGTCATTGAAGAAGAAAGGGTCTTTAGTAAAACTTCTTTGCATTTGAGTATCTAAAGCAAATCGGACCATAGACCTTTGTACTTTTTGTTTTAACCCTATATTATTTACATTATAATTTCTATCTATAATAGATTTTGAATTACGAAGTATTTCTTTTTCACTAAATCCAAATCTCTTTAGACTGTTTAAAGCCCATTTTTTTCTAAGTTCAGGAGCTGCTGTATCTAAAAATCCTAGTCCAACTTTTTTTCCAGTTAATATTTTAGCCCAATTTATAATTAACTGTTCTGCAGTAGCAGAAGCTATAAGTTGATTTACTTCATTTATCTTATTAAATCCACTCCATTTAGCTCCAAACTGAGTAACCCTGGCTACACCTCTTCTAAAAGCTACTGACTTATTAGCTTGAAGTAAGTCTGCTGCATCTCTTATAAAATCTATTCCAGTCTTAAAAGATTGTTGTCTTTCTTTAGAAGTAGGTTTAAGAATATTTGATATAGTATATTCTCTACCTCCAGTTAATATATCTCTTATTAAAGCTTGAGTAGGTGATTCTCCAAATTTTGAGGCTCCCAGACTAGAAGCTCCTAATTGAAGGTAAGGGTCTGTAACCATAAGTTCTTCCATTACCGTTCTAAGAGTAGAACCCGAACCCCTATTCCATTCTCTTATTCCCGATTTATCCTTACCTTTTCCAACCCGTATGTCTTTAGCTAAGTTAATCATACTTTTCACACTGGCGTAAGGACTGATTACCATAGAAGATATAAGAGTTTGTGTAATGTTAACAATAGGAGCGAAACCAGAAGCAATTTTAGTAAACATCTCTAGGTTGTTTACTGACTGAAGCCACTTAGAAAGATTAGTTTGTTTCTGGAAATTAATATCTCCTGTAAATACATCTATCGCCAACCCAATAGCTTCTTTTTCTGTTTTAGCTGAATATCCAGGAATAGACGCCAAAAATCCTTGCATTGGAGCATCTCCAATTTTATTTTTAAGAGAATCTAGAAGCTTATACTCTGGAGTAAAGGCTCTAGCCATTTCTATTCTTTTTGTAGCTCCTGCTGTATAATTTTGAAACAAAGAAAGTATATTCTTTTCATATAAATAATCGTTATTTTCTAAAGCCATTCTTGTAAAAGTCCCAGTGTCTATACCTGTATTACCTAATTTTCTAGATTTTTCTAAAGGAGCAAATTGTTTTCTTGTGAAATTTTCTAAACCTAAAGCCATAGTTGCATAAGCATCATAAGCATCTGGCTTCGTTCCGTCTGCTCTAGTTTCCATAAGCTTGTTAAACAGAGACTTGAAATCATCTCCTTTAGCGTTTCCTTTTCTTTTTAATTTCTTGTCAAAAGTTTTAACTAAGTCTTCAATCTCCTTATTTAACTTCTTTATCATCTCTGGTTTATAGCTTTTATCTACCCTTATATTTCCAGCTATTTCCATAATTTTTTCGTCTATTAGTTTTTGACCGTCAAACAATACATCAAGAACGTCTTTTTTAAACATAAAAGGAACATAAGATTCAACATAATCTGCAACATTAATACCTACGCCTTTAGCGTCATCATATATTTCGTCTGTAAATTTTTTAATTTTAGGAAGAAATTCTATTTTTAATTTCAATTTATCTTTTTCTGCTTTAGATAAGTTTGGATTATTTAACTCTTTTTTCCATTTCTTTAATATAGTATCTCTTCCTTTGGTATTATTATTTAATCTATCTAGTTGATTGATTTTATTTAAGTCGTCCCAAGCTGCTCCCTCTGTTAAATATTTTTTCCACCAAAGACCAGTTTTTTTACCAACAAGACTAGGGTCTCCCATACCTACTATATCATCAAGCATTGAAAATCTTTTCATAGTTTTATTTTGAGCTCCAATACTTACCTCGTCTAACATTCTTAAAGCCATCTTAGCATACCTGCTATCTAATTGAGAATATGCAGGTTTAAAGACAGTAAGTACTCTTGAAAGTAATGATTTGTCTTTATTTAATAATCCAACAGGATTAAATAGTCTTGTTACATTATAGATTGAAGAATTTTTATTTACAAATTCTCTAATATATTTAGCGTCATCTACATACCTAGCCATAACAGCCTTAGTAGCGTCGTTCATATCTTTTGAGGTTACTTCTTTTCCTTCTTTTATCATTTTTGCTATCTTCTTAAATTGCGCTGCATTAGTTCCCTTCTCTTTCATTGATGCAAGATATTTAATAGCCTCGTCCCAATCCTGTTGCTTGTAACCATTCTTTCCTTCTTTGGAATTCTTTTCTAAAACTTGAATAACCTTATCATTTCTAACTTTATCAAACTTTGTTATGTCTCCTTTTCTTTTTCCTATGAGACTACCGTAATCTTTTCTATATTGATTAGGTCTTTCAACGTAATAATCAAAAAACTTTTTAGTATTTCTTGCGTCTAATTCTAAAATTCCAGCCTGTTTTCCATCTCCCTTTCCAACCTTAACCTTCATAGTAATATTACCTTTAGCGTCTTGAGATATACTATCTTGAATTACAGACACTCTTCTTTTTCCTATAGCTTCTTTAGGCGGTTTTTGACCAGACTCTTTTAAGCCTTCTTTAACAGTTTGATTTATTCCCTTGATTACTGGACCTTTAGAGCCTTTTACGGCGGGATTTAATAAGGAGTAATTTATATGATTACCAAATCTCTCAGCTTCTGCAGCTAAAGCAGTCATTTCTCTGGTTTCAAAATCAGAAAATTCAAATTTTAACTTATGATTAATCTTTCCTTTCCCGTAAGATATAGCTCTACCTGGTGTTGATATAGCTCCAGCAAGAGCAACTCCCGTAACAATATCAGTCCACTCAGGAGCTCTTCCTTCATATACAGGTCCTGCTAACGCAGAAAACGTCATAGTCTCATAAAATAAACCGCTACTTCTTTCGCCTCCTATTAACTTATCTACTCCCTTTACGGCTCCTGCCCTAACCCTACTACCTCTTTTTTCTAATGAAGATACTGCTTTTCCAGGAAGAGCTCTTAATGCTCTAGCTGTACCTCCAGTTAATCCCATCGCTGAACCTTTTGCATAATCTTTAAGTTTAGAATTACGAAGAACTTCTTTCAGAGCATATGCTTTCAGTCCAAAATTTTCCTTATTAGTCCAGGTTCCTCCCAAGAACCCTCCATTTTTATCAAATTCTTTTCCGGTCATAAGTTCAATAGTATTTCCAGATTTTACCATTGCATCTCTTGTTCTTGTTGCTGATTTATATAGACCGTCGTGAAGACCTAGTATTGCCATTTGAGGTAGACCTTGTTGTACAACGTCGTCTACAATAATTTTTGCTGTTTTATAATTTAAGTTTGTTCCTCTGGTTATTTGTGCCGCTACTCTTTTTCTCAATACTGCGTCAGAAGTTTCTTTTACAACAAATTCCCTTCCTAACGACTTACTCATTCCAACTTTTAATGCTTGTTTCATTCCAGTTTTAGCGGCCATACCACCAATCCCTGCTCCAGCACCCATTACAGCCCAGTCTTCTTTAGACGCAAAGAAAGATGCTACCATTGCAATAAAGTCTTGTACTTGATTAGGCGGAGCGTTTTTTAGGTCATAATATTTATTACCAGTCATCATCTCGTGCATCATACCACCCAAAGAATCATTGTATGCTTTTTTATACCAAACAGGCATAGAGTCCCAAAACTTTTCTCTATCCGTATCTCTCTCTTTCTTACTCATTTTATCGTAAGGTTTATAAACTTCGTCGGAAGGAGAGAAGCCTATAGGACGCAGTTTTGTTTGTCTAAGTCCTGCAGACCCTTGAGTGTTTAAGGGTGCCATTCTTGTAGTTTGAGGAGGCATTATTTATTATTACCTTTCTTTTGATTTAAGATATAATTGATATACATCATCAAAAGTTAATTCTTGGCCAGGATAGTCGGTATTAAACTTTTCTATTGCGCTTGCAATATTAGCTTCGGCCTTAATTCTGAAAGGTGAAGTAGGGTCCTGATTTTTGACAGCTGCCCAATCGTCACCCAAGCCTTGACCCCAGGAATTCACAATTAGCAGTTTTTTATCTTTTTCCATTTGCACTTTTAAATTTTTATCAAATTTTGCAAGTCTCGCTGCTTCTTCTTTGTTTACTATATCGGTATTAGCTGGCGCTACGTAATCTTCAAACCTTCCTTCTTGAGTTAATTCTATAATAAGAAATTCTGGAACACCAAAGTCTCTTACTTCTTTTAATAAAGCCTCTCCAGATAATGGGTCCTCAATATATTCAATCGTTCCGTCTGGTTTTTTTTTCTCCTCTATTTTTCCAGACCTAACTGTTGCTGATAATGCTGTAGCAATTCTTCTAGCGTCAATAATAGCTAGCTCTGGACTTATACCTTCTTTTAGATATATATTTCTTTCTTCCTTCTTGTCCAAAGTTTGATACCACTGCGACAGATATTCAGTACCAGCTTTTCTTTGATTTCCGCCTATATCATAGTGTTCCTTATAGTAAGCTTCAATTTCCTCTTCTGTTACAACCGGCTTAGTAAAGGACTCACCAATCTCTTGTGTCTTTTGAGCCTGAAGAAACTTAATAATGTCTTCTCTTGCTTCTGGTGTTACTACCCAAAAGTTAGTATCTATCTTACTATCAACAGCTGCTTGGTCAAGTGTATCAATAGTGTTTATGTTAAACTCTGGTTTTTTGAAGAAATCTAATCTTGTATCACTAGATGTATTCCAACCAGAAACTGTATTACCGAAGGTTGTTCTCTTAACTTCACTAAGGTCAGATTTTACTTTTCTTATCTCTTCCCAAGACGTTTTAATGTCCTCTTCAGTACAAGAAGAATTTGTTGAAGGGTCTATGCAAGGGTAGTACTTATCGTAGACTTTATCAGCTTTTTCCTCTAGTCTTATTTGTTTAACAAGTCCACCTTCTTCTGTTAATCCATAATGTACAGGGTCTTTTCCAGATAAACGAATCTGTTCTTCAGCTTGTTCGTAAATTTTAAGTTGGTCGCCCTTGTCCGTTAATTCGTTTCCTATACCTATCATTACACTAGCATTTTCCCAGTGGTCGTCCTTTTTGTCCTTGTCGTCCAAAATTCTGTTTCTGTTTTTTTCCTCTAGCCACTTATCTCTTGCTAACTTATTTGTGATAGCGTTTTGAGCTAAGGCGTCTTCTCTCATTTGCCTTCTTTCATTGGCATTTTGCTTATCTGAAATAATTCTAGGTAATGTTTCATTTAATAGTCTATCTACTGCTGTCTGTGCAGGAGTAGATGGGTATAAAGGGTTTCTAGCCATTTTCTTCTCCACTTTCTTCGTTTCCTTGATACTGGGCATATATAGATTGTGCTAATTCTGACAACTGACTTTCATCTAAATTGCTATGAGCATTTTGTACAAATGCAGCAAATGCTTGTTGTGAATTAGTTAAGTCTCCAAAAATTCCTTGATACTGAGATAATTGAGTCGCAGTCATAGGACTTCCTTTAGGTTGTGCTGCCCAACCTGTATTAGCTTCTGTTGACTTATCTTTAGTAGCTCCAGATTGCATTAAGGTTAAGGCTCTATTTGATTGGTCAGATATAAAGTCCATTAAAGAACCTTCTAATATCCCTATTTGTTGACCTATTCTTTCTTGAACTCCAGCATATCTTGCTTGTGTTTCTTGTCCTAATTTTTCTAAATTCTGTTGTCCGGCTTCTCTAGTTAATTGTCTTCTTTCAGCTTGTCTTCCACCTACTAAACCTGATGTACTTTCTTTTCCTATCATACCTAATAAAGTGTCTTGTAAGTCTGATTGCATACCCGTAGTTCTTGATTGATACTGTTGTCCAACATCAGATAAAAGTCTAGATTGTTGGTCTTGTAAAGCTTGCATAGATTGATTGTAACCACCTACATCAAAACTTCCAAAGTATTCAGAGTATTCTGAGCCATAACCAAATTGTTGAGCTGGGTCAAATAAGTTAAATCCAGACTCTCCTATTCCAGATAAAACATCTTCTACTCCAGAAAACTGAGATTGAAATTGACCACCATAAGAAGTAGCTCCATAATTAGATGAGCCTTGAGTTCCTGTTGGACCTGTTGGACCCGTTGGTCCAGGTACATCTCCATCTGTACCTCCAGTTCCTCCGCCTGTTACTCCACCTCCAGGCTTAATAACATCAGGGTCATTAAAACCAAAATTAGAAGAAGTGAATCCTCCTTGATTGCCAAACATTTTAGGGTTGTTTTGCATAAAACTACCTTGCATTTGTTTTAATAAGTCATCATACATTGACATACTATCCCACCGTTCCTCTCTTATTGTAATTATTAATCAAACTATCAGTATCTGTATAACCTAAGTTTCTTGTACTCGAGGACACCGCTCCTCCAAACATTCTTTTCTCTTTTCTATTTTCTCCAAATCCTTTTATGTCATCTCCAAAAGCATTGTGCATACCCCAGATAGAGTATGCGTCACTTAGTGCATTGGTCATATTTAGTAAACTTTGTCCGTCTGAAGCGTCTGATATAAATGCATTTGTAGACGCTATATCTCTACTAAAATCTTTTCTTGCTTGTGCGTGAAATTTTCCACCAGGAAGGTTACTGCTAATAGTTGAAGAATAAGGTTCAACAGAACTTCTTCCTAAAGATGAAGCCAGTCCACCAACCAATGCTCCACCTAAAGCTCCAAGAGGAGTGAAACCTAAAGCAGTACCAAGAGCTGTTCCCAATAAACCTCTCTTACTTCTTTTTCTCTCTTTTCTAGCCATTGCTCTCTGAGCCGCTTCTACGTCATCTCTGTATTGTGACCTTGCTTCTTCTAAGTCTATTTTTTCTTCTTCTACGTCCATTCCTAAACCACTTCTGTTTAAGTTAGATTGTAGTCTTTGTTCGGATTTTAGCCTTCCTATTAGCTGTGCAAAACTTGCCATTATAATTTTCCTTCTGTTAAATGTAAAAAATGTTCTACACTACCAGCACCCTCTGCTGTGTTATAGTGTTCTTTCCAATACTCTGCTAGTCCTCGTTTACTATTCTCAATAGGTTCTGGTATGCGCCAGTACTTAATCCTACAATGTAAGACGCCAGCGGCAATATTAGTACGAAGAATCCAGTCCCAATTATCAAGCTGAGGGTCAATAAAGTGATAAGGGTCAATGTTAAGAATATCTGCAGCCCTTTGCATAAGTTCAGGGCGAGCTGATATAAAGTTTTTACAGTTGTCAACGGCTGTTTCTGGCTCAACTTGCCAAAAGCTTTTTGCCGGACCTGGTCCAATTTGTTCAATGTATTGGTACTTACTTTCCACAAGTCCAGTTGCGTAGACAATATCCAAAGCCTCTTTTTTCGCATATTTCTCTCCTAGTTGAGTGCAAACGTCTTTTATTAATTCTTTTATTTGATTGTTATTAACGCCCACACTATCTCCTGTTACGTTTAATATGACTGCTATAAGCAGAGTTTGTATAAACCTCATCTGTACAAGGTACTAAAAAATTTTTATTTCTGTCAAGACTTATCATTTCATAATTATCCTTTAAGAATTAAACTTTCTCCGTCTGGAGCAACTTCAAACTCCGTAGCTAGCACATCTGAATCTCCAGCAGGAGGAACAGAGCCATAGAAATTTTTACCTTCACCAGCTCTAACGCCGCCTGAAAAAACTTTTAGAGCATTTCTTGAAGGTTTCTTTACATCAGAGTTTTTAGCAAATGTTTTTAATTCTTTTTGTTCTGCCGGTCCTTTTGCTTGAACAAATTCTAGTTCAAACATCTTACCGAATTCCTTTCTAATAACCTTAAGCCTACCATTGTGGTATTGTATAACCTCTTCTCCGTTCTTCATCTCAGACTTAGATACAGCTCCACGTTTAACTTGCTTGTTAGTTCCTGCTATTCTTCTACCTTTAGTTAATGACATTATCTTTGTCCTTTCGCTCTTAATATAATAGATAAATCTTGTAATTCAAATGTAGCGCTTACAGCTCCAGAAGCTTGAAGTTGTATTGACTTTCCACCTCTATTGTTAGTAGATATTAAAAACTCTTCTGTTCCCATAGATGTTGCATTTAAAGCATTTGCATTTCCAGTATCTGTGAATATATCTGAAGGACTTGCTCCGTCTAAGCCTCCAGCTAGTACAGCCGCGTTTCCATCTTCATAAGTAGCATATACTGAATAAAATCTTTTATCTACGGAAGGTAATTCAAAATCTATTTCTTTAGTTTTTATATCTATAGTCTGCGCCGCAGGAGTAGGGTCATATCTTTTAAAAGTACCTCCGTCTGTCAAGCATACTAACTCTTCTCCATACACTACAAAATTAGTAATTTTATCTCCCTCTAAAACACTAGTGCTATTAAGATTTACAATAGACTTTGTTTGTATGTCATACAAGTATCCTACAGGGCTTGTATCATTAGTATCTCCTACAACTAAAATTTGATTTTTCTTAGGAACAAAACCAACAACAGCTGTTGCTGCAGTTATATTTGTTTGCCAAGTTGTATCGTCTATAGTAGAAGATATCTTTTGTATCTTATCATCATAACTAAACATTCCGTGTTCATTTACCCAAACTAAACCTAAATCTGATTTACATACGGCTCCAGGAGAATGAACTCCTCTGTTTTCCAATTCTGCTTCTACATACCAACCAGCATCAGAACCTGAAGCTATATTAATTACAAATAATTTTTCTTTTTTAAATACAAACAACTTATCTTGAAACTCTGCTAGTTTAATAACCTCGTCTCCGTCATTTGTTCCAATATCTAAATAAAAACTTTGTGGGAACAGGTCATACTTTCTTACGGGAGTATATTGTATTCTATCTCCCATAACTTTTGTTCTACCTTCAGAGTCTACATAATCTATATTTCCAACAAAAGCTCTTTGATTAGCTACAACCGCAGTTTTGTAACCATAAGCTGTGTTACCGTTAAATGATATTTCTTTTTCGTCTGAAGAATATCCATTAATAGTAGCATAAGTATCAAGACCTGGTTGCTTAACAGCATAAGCTCTGTTGTCAGCATTTATATTTTTAGCATCGCTTGTTACATCAAATCCACTTCCATCTACAAGAGCGTCAAAGTCGTCAGCTAAAGATATTCTAGAACCTTGTTCAAAATCTATATCTAACAATAAAGTAAACTCATCATCAGGATTATTAATATCTCTCAAGTATATTCTCATTCCTTGTATTTCAGCTAACTTAACATCTCCGTCTCCTATAGAAACACTAATGTTTGGAAACTGTCCATCTGTTAATGTAATAGTTCCGTCTGCTGATATATTAGTCAATCCTGTAGATATTTTAGATTCTTGATTACCATAATATACATAACTAACTCCAAAAGTATAAGTACTTGCAGGCCATAGTCCATCTGTTCCACTAGGTAGTGTTTGTACTAGAAAGTCAGAACTAGGGTTTTCTCCGTCTTCTGCTCCACTAGCTGCAGCCACACAATCTTTAGAGTCACTGTCTTCAAAATCTGCATTTACAGGTCCAGCAAATCCATCGTTAATTAAATCCATTCTTTCTGTAAGAGCTGCATATCCATTTGCGCTCCTTACCAATCTTTGTAAAGCTACAGTTTCAGAAGCATTGCCTAATACAGAATCTGCTATTCTTAATCCGCCGTCTGCATAATAAAATACTGGCTTACAAGTAGAAACACTGCCTAAGTCAGTACTATGCCACGCCGCTAAAGCATTTGATGTTGGACCAACATAAACTTCTGCATCTCCATTTACATAAACTAAATGTTCTCCAGTGGTTGTTGTTCCACTAGCTTCTGGAGGACCATCTACATTAATTTTAAATAGCCCATATCCCGGTTGATGATTATCTACATTGCTAGTTATAGACGGGTCAAGGTTCTTAAACTCTCCAAGAGTTCTTATTCTACCAACAGAACTTACATCTACATTAGTAGCTTCAGAAAGAAAGTTGTCGCCAATATCTCTCGCTGCGTCTCTATTATTTAGCCCGCCTTCAAATCTACTTAATGGTATTGAAACTTTAGGCACTTCTTTTCACCTTTTCAAAACTACGCATTCCTCCGAGACCAAGCATCCCAAGTAATACTGTTGTTAAAGTTCCCATATCAAATGTTGGCAATATTATTTCGTTACCAAAGCTATATAAAACAAATGTTAATAAAGGTTGTAATATATAATGATATGCCATCGCTGAAGCACAAATCCAGCCTGTAAAGGGCCTCCAGCCCGCTACAAACATAGACGTATGTCCAGCTTCTACTTTATTTACTTCCATTTGAGCTTTATTAATTTCTGCAATTAATTCAGCTTTCTCTTGTTTGTCTAAAGTAAACTTATCTACGTGACCAGCTACTTTATCAATTATGTTTGTTACTAAATCTAGTTTTGGCATTATTTTAAACCTTTCCATTCAGTGCAGTCGCATCCATTTAAGCAACCACCATATTTACATACAGCCCAATGAAGAGCTAATCCACATAACATTCCTATTATAAATATTTTCATACTATCTCCTAATATATTAACCAATTAAATCCAACTTTGGACTCATAACTTTGTACGTCGTACATATTAAAATAACGACCTTCTAAAAATATTCCAAACTTGTTACTTATTTTCCAACCATAAACCAATCCTAGGTCATAGTCCATTCCATTTTCTGCTACTTCATAATTAAATGAATAGTCAGACATACCCTTTGTTACCGGATATGCTGTGCTCCAAAAGTGAAACCAATTCTTAGGTGTATATTTATAATAATCAGCACCTACTGATAAACTTAGTTCATTTTGGTAACCAAGGTCTTTTGCATACTCTTCATTATAATCTTTAACAATCTCTCCATAGACCTGTTTATAGAACATATCATCTGTATTTGCTACTAGATTACCTTCTACATCATACCATTTCCAATCATAATAAGAATATCCATATTGAGTAAATTGCTGTGTCCATTCATCGCTATAGCCATATTCATATGCAAATAACCAGAATGGAGTAGATTCACTAATATCAATTCCTTGTTCATCCCACCATAAATCAATAGGTAGGAAATCTAAATATGCTGGATGTGAACGACCTGCAACTCCTAATGATAATGCAAGATTACCAAGGTCTTTCTTATATCTCATGTCTACAGCTGCGAACTCTACATCTTCTAATCCACGATAATCGTAGTTAGCTTTACCAATAAAGTGTTTACCCATATATCTAAGCATAAATTGTTTATTTGTAAACTCTTCTTCAAACTCTTTGTGGTCTGAATATTCAATTACATATTCCCAACCTTGAGGAACATTACCAATAGCAGAGCTTTCATTTATAGGTGCTTCGTCACCAGTATACCAAACCTCTGGCTTATTCTCATATCCAAACCTTGCAAGCTTACGAATACCAAAGGTCATAACTGTATGGTCATCTAGCTCTTCTTGCAACTCTTGTAACTGACCACCAGATACCTGGTATTGTAATTCTTTTGTTATTGGACTGCTAAAACTATATGCTCCATATATAGTACTAAACTTAAAAAAGTCTTGTGCATATATTGAACCTAACAATAATAAACTACATAATAATTTTCTCATTGAAATCTCCTTAACATTATTGCATCTATCTCTTCGTTTATTTTTCTAATGATTTCTTTTTCGTTTAGGTTAAACGATAAACCTGCTTCAAATCTTTTAATCTCTTTTCCATATTCAAACATAATAATTGTTGGAACTGATACTATCTTCCATTCA
>Ga0080013_1001466_pt1 | contig 31229 bp, 45 predicted proteins | sample ETNvirenome_6_85_FD_69236 | JGI IMG/M metagenome (GOLD analysis project Ga0080013, IMG submission 69236) | Marine viral communities from the Pacific Ocean - ETNP_6_85 (SPADES assembly) (version 2) | ecosystem: Environmental > Aquatic > Marine > Oceanic | place: Pacific Ocean | collected 2013-06-19 | reverse complement strand
TTTGTATTTTCTTCGATACATTTAAAATCATATCTATCCGTTGGGTAGTTGCCCATATTCTCTTTTAACTCTTTATTCTCCGCTTGTAACTTATCACTCAACTCCGCATAATCTTTATCCGCTTTGAAAATACTATCCTTTAACTCCTTATTCTCTTTGATTTGCTCATGATAATTTTGCCCTTGTAACTTACTAATAATGACATCATAATAAGATTCTAACCGCCCAATAAACAATATTAAGTCTCCATCACTTATTTGATTATTATCATATTGTAAACTATCTTTTAATAATTTAAAAGCACTTATTTTCTCTTCATCATCTTTAAATGGTGCAAATAAGTAATTCTTCATATTAATTACCTTTCCTTTCCTTAATTATTAAAGAATCTAACCGCATTGTTTTATTGCCTTTGATTAGATACATTACATTGTCTATTATGGTAATCCCATAGTTTGTAATATCATCATAAACTATAGTGTTTTCTTCGGATTTCATATTTATTACCTTTCTTTGTTAGTTTTATGCTCCCAACAATATATAACATTTTTTAATATGAAAACAATAAATATTTATTTAATTGAAATAATACTTGACTTATACCACATGGCTATATTATTATAACACTCCCTTCGGGGTATGCTTTTTGACATATAGGGAATATTAAAGGAAAATAGATAGGAAAGATATTTCTTTAATATTGGAAAGGAAAAGCATATTAATTCACTCATAAAAAAAGGAATAATACTAATGGAAAATACTAATCTGTACAAGTCGCTTGATTTTACTCGCAAGACTACCGCAAAAAGTACTAGCGGAAAGACATCACTTGAGGGTACAATCAAAACACGTATAAATGAGGTTATTCATGAGATGCTATTGAAAGAATATCCACATCTATACAAGAATCTTGATACTACTCAAGTAGTAAAGCAAGATAGCAATGGTGATGTACAAGACATAAGAGATATGCAAGGTTATAGGCTTTTAATTCCAATGGATGACAAAGTGGAATTAAAAAATGGTAGCAACAAAGTTGTACTTGCCAATGCCGTCAAAGTAGCCGATCCACAAATTTACTTGCAAGGTATTCAACACTTTGTTTGTGAATATGTAAAAATAGGTGGTCAAACTACTACTTGGAATAGCAAAGCAAGTGATTTCACAAAGCAATCTACCAAGTAATATAGCCAAGTAATAATACAATAAACCCTTACTGATTTATTTTGGTAAGGGTTTTTTGTTGCCTTTATTTATGAAAGATTTTAGTAAATGAAAACAGAAAGGAAAGGAAAGGCGATGGAAATGAGTAAAGAACAGTTAGTATATAATAAAACAAAAGGTGAGTGCAACAGAATCCTTAGACAAATAGGTGCAAGCTGGGATGATCTTCCAGATACTAATTCTATTTGGGATTGGATAGATGAAGACATGTCTGATAGTGATATACAGAGTGTAGCCAAAGATTGTTGTTGGGATAGATTATATGATGGTGGTATGGATAGGGATTTAGCAACAGAACTTATTTATGGAAAGGAGGCTGTAGATGGATAAAATAGACTATACTGAAGATTGTTTTGAATGTAATGGAAACAATACTCTCTCTGTTGTAGCAATAATGGACTTTGAATCAGGAGAGATTGTAAAGTTTATCAATCAAGAGTGTTCTGCTTGTGGGTGGAATCAACAATCATAAAGGAAAGGAAAAGCAGATGAAGTGTGTAATATGTAAACAAGACATAACCGCTGATCCATTTGGATGGGAAGGTGGATGTAATGCCCAACCTGTTGAAGATGGTCAATGTTGTCATCCATGTGATATAAATATTGTGTTACCTGTAAGGTTAGCACAATATGGTATAAGAGGTGGAGATGTAGAAAACGTAGTGTCAGACATTCATAAGGAAATTGCAAAAGTGAAAGGAGCAGAATAATGCCAGCATCACCAATAGTAAAAGAAATGACACCTCCAGACAATTGGGTACACTTACAAAAGACAATGATATCAGACCAAGAAACAGGATGTTATTGGAGTGTATGGTATGACCCACCAACCAATATGAAAAATGGTACAGCATGGTTAATGTGGTGTGCAATTGGAGAAGACCCATCAGTAAATGATAGTTGGTGTCATGCAGAAGAGATAGATGAGAGTTGTAGAAATGTATTAACTGCAATAGAGTCTGTATATGGTGTGTCATTCCATGAATGTATGTGGGTAAAGATGGGAGCAACAGAGGTGTTCCCAGCACAACCAATAATACCATCTGGCCCAGTTGCCATAGGCAAAGGGGAAACTTGGGATGGTGAGTAATAACCCTTCGGAGTGAACGGAGGATGCACACAGTTAATAAGTCCCAGTCAGTAGTGTTGGGCAATGTGTGTTATACAAGTGTAGGGGCAGGTCTTGGTTTCGTGCCTGCCCTTACACACAAATTTAATAAAGGAAAGGTAAAGCAAATGGAAAGTGAATGCTGTAACGCAAGACCATACTTTGCACTTGGATATGTACATGGAATAAGCATGGCAGAGAATGGTTCATACTATGGTATCTGCGGTGAATGTAAAGAACACGCAGAGTTTAACAAACAAACAGAAAGGGAAAACAAATGAAACTACTGACTAAAGAAATAACAGAACAAGCAACAAAGCAATATGACAAAGGCTCTGATATGGAGCAAATGATTGTAGCCAAGTTCTTTAACCCAGTAGGTAGCTGGTCATGGTACTTAATGAATCTTGGTGAAGATAAAGACTATGCTTGGGGTATAGTTGATGGTAATGCTGTAGAAATGGGTTCTTGGCTGATGAGCGACCTACAGAATCAGAAGTTACCATTTGGACTGGGTATTGAACGTGATAGATACTTTGAACCTGTTAAAGCAAGTGAACTGTGGGAACAGTTAAATAAAGGAGAGCATGTATGATAGTCTGCCAGAGATGCAAAGGAAATATGAGAATACCAGACTATAACGCAGATATAGATAGTTTGGATATAGCTCTCGGTATGTATAAAATGATGCCCTGCCCAGACTGTGAGGGAGAGGGTGAGGTAGAAGATGATAATAGCTGATACTCCACAAAAGATAGACCTGTATCGTATGCACGTACTTGAGAAGATGCTTAAACTGGAAATACTTGGTATAAAAATGACAAGGCATAACCAACCAACAGCATATTCTGTGATTAAGAAAGAATATAATCTGAAAGGTGGTAGGCAGAAAGTATATGATACATTCAAGGAAATAATCGAAACAACAAAACAAACAGAAAGGGAATAATTGGATGACAATAGAACAGATAATAAGATGGTTTGTAGATACAGATGGATATGAATTTGCTGAGCAGATATATGGGCATACTAAAAGTGATTATGACAGTAATGGATATTTAGCAGGTAAATTCCATATGATGCAGACAAAGCCTATAACATGGATGGCTTCACTTGACCCACAGAATAGAAAAAGGTTGGAGCAGGCAATACTAAAGCATACACCAACAGAAGGGATTAGAGAACATGAATAAGAAAGAACCATTACCAACAGATAATACTGGCACAGGTAAACTAGGGAGTGTTAGAGTAGAGTTTACATACTGTAGAGGATGTAAAGCCGAAGAAGAAATGCACAGACCAATAGGTCAGCATTGGTGGGCAAGATATGATGCTTATGGTATATTCACAGGAATATATTGTGATGAATGTTATGAGAGTAATGACAGTGATAAATATCCATATAGAAAGGATGAATATCATGACCCAATGTATGCAGGTGAGAGAATGAATTCAGATGATAGTCTGCCTTGGGAGTATTAATATCAAAGTATTCATAGTTACTGATAAGGGTAAAGTCGTTCCTTGTACCATTAACAAGGGAGTGATAAGACCAACAATCAAAGGTGGTTACAGAATACTTCGGTTGGCACATGAAAAAAAGGAAAAACAAAATGGGTAGCTTAAAGAATATACTAATACATTGTCAGGAGAATGAAAAAGAATACATTAAATATAATACAAATCCAGATGATCCTGGAAGATTAATAAACAGAGGTTGGATTGAGGCTCTTCAGTTCGTACAAGAGCATTTCGATATAGACCTCAGAACAATAGAAAGGGAATAACATGGGACATCCAATTATGGTAATGACAGAAAAAGAAGCTGTTAGAAATGTCGCAAGGTGGATTATAAATGACTGTGATACACCTGTTGATGAAGTAGAGCATATACTTAATAAGTTATTTAGCTATGATGAAGTTGTAGATGAATACAGCGGAGTATTTGAGTATATACAAAAAAATAGACCCAGTTGGGCATTGAAAGGAGAAACAAATGGCACAGTTTAGAGCTGAAATAAAAGGCGGTAAAGGTTCTGTAAGTAGACTAGGACATAAAACAACAGGTATTTCAAGCCACACATGTGGATGGGAGTCTGGAATAAGAGTAGAAGGGCATCATGATGAAGACTTGGGTGATATATTTATGGTATATCAGACAAGTGGTTCTGGATTCAAGGGAAAGAGTGTGTTACTAGGTAAGCTCATTGGAGATTCATTTCAGGCACAGGAGAATACATAACATGGAAATAATAGCATACATAATCTTCGCACTGATAGTAATAAACATTATAACAGAAATAAGGAGAGGCTGACATGGTACAGTTTGAATACAATAATGTAATGAAAAGATATGATGTAAAAGTTCCATTCACTTTAGCAGGTGAGCAAGACATGGTAACTGTAGCATCTATATCAGAGAACAAAGAAGCTAAGATAACTCTTCACAGAGATATTTCATTGAGACTCTTGAGGCAGATAATTCTGCATTGGGATGAATATGAACATCAGATGACAAGAGAGATTGATGAACTGTTTGATGAAGATAAACCTAAAAATGAAAAGTTAACCTACCTTGAACAAAGACGACAGGGACGTTGGGAAGACATACCAATTGCAAGAAAAAGAGAAGCTAAATACCTAAATTTTTCCACCAGAGCTTATATGGTATTGAGAGCAGCAGGCATCTATACAGTGGGGGAATTGGTAGAAAAGAGTGAGAGAGATTTACTTAAATATAAGAACTTTGGACGTAAATCACTTAACGAAATAGAACAGCGACTAAGCGAAGTAGGATTAACTTTAAAACAATAAAAAGAAAGGAAACAAGTAATGGGATTTGATTTAACAGGACTTAACCCAAACCTAACACGACCAGAACCAGAGTTACCACCATTTCCAGAGAGGACAAGTGAAGACTGGGAGATTTATACTGACTGGCAAGAAGAGAACTGTGGTACATACTTTAGAAATAATGTATGGAGCTGGAGACCACTATGGCATTTTGTAACTGCGGTATGTGGTAACATACTTACAGAGAAAGACATTGAAAGTGGTAGTTATAATGATGGTCATAAGATAAGTAAGACAAAGGCAAATAAAATAGCAAAGAGACTCCACAGAATGATTGAAAGTGGATATGTTAAAGAGTATGAGGAAGGGTATAAGAAACACCTTGCCTCATTAGAGCAGGTAGATTGTGATACATGTGATGCTACAGGAAAAAGACAAGAACCACCTACAACTGGAGCTGGAGATGTGGAATGTAATGGATGTAATGGAACAGGAAAGAAAGATGATTGGGCAAAGTCATATCCATTTGATGAAGACAATGTACGGCAGTTTGCTAATTTCTGTATGAATAGTGGTGGATTTAGAATATGCTAAAAGAAAGGATATTAACATACGCAGGTATGCTTTTGTTCTGTATCGTTTTTTGGTACATAGTAGCAAAGATAATACTTGACTAACATAATAGGGGTGGGTTCTGCATATTGCTCATATGCATGTAGGTTTCATATTTCAGCCTACACCTTTCTGCTCACCCCTATAACTTGAAAGGAAAAATATGAAAGATAAAATGTACTATTTTTTATTAGGATTTATGTCAATGGCTGTTGTAGTCATGACATCAATGTCATACAATCAAACACCAGATGTAGATACTGTATGTAGTAAATGCGGTTCTCATGAGTGGTGGTTTCAATTAGCAGAAGGAGAAGGACAATGAAAAAACCCTACAAAAATGTTTTAACAGTAAATGAATCTGAATATAAGATTGAGGTTAATCGTAGCCTACAATCGTTTGTTGTCAAGATTGGAAGAGCAGATATGAATAATTATTCCAAGAAAGCTGAATCTTTTAAGTGTGATAATCTTAGGAGTCTCAAAGATACATTGTCACATTTGTCAGCAAGAAATGGAATGTCCACTCTTAATTATCTTTGTGATAAAAAAATTACAGCTCTTGACACTGCACTGATGTTTATGAATTTTATAGAAAAGGAGATCACATATGAAAACAATAGATAGAGATACTGCTAAGCAGTATATATATAAAACTAATGGAAAGATTTTCTCAGCAGTCTTTACAAAGAAAGACGGAGAGAAAAGAAAGATGGTCTGTAGGCAAGGTGTTTCAAAATACGTTAAGGGCGTTGGGCTGAAGTTTAAGCCAGAAGAACGCAATCTTATAGGAGTATTTGATATGCACAAAAAAGCCTACAGATTCATTAACATAGAAACTCTCATTCAGATTAAGATGAGTGGGATAACCTTCATAGTCGAAAAGGAGACTAAATGAAGAAAAAAACCAAAAGTAGTATAGTTGTTACTCCAGAGTTAGCGGAGAAAATAGCTAATCGCAAGTTAGTCAATGTTAACCCAAATAGGTTGGTGGATAATCCATTAAATCCACCTATTAGGTTTAACAGGAAATCAGCAAGTTATTTATATTTACGTGGAACTATACGTGATATAAGTAAACTCCTAATACCAGTACACTTTAGCAGTGGAGACTGTATGCTTTTTGATGGTCATAGACGTACTATGATTTCAAGAGAGCTTGGACTTAGCACGATAGAAGGATACAGGTATGATGGACTCACTGAGACAGAAAAAAGAAAGCTGTATAAAATACTAAATACAGCAAATCTTAAATACAATGGTGCTCAGGAATGGTATTGTTTTATGGAAGGTGGAGATTGTTCTGACACCATGAAACGTAGCGGAGACCACATAAGGAACATAGGTGACTGGAAAGATGGCAATGGACATAAATACTGGGTTCTTATAAGGGATAAAGGTAAAAACCCTGAAACAATAGATGTTGGTATAAATATGTTCATTAACTATGTTTCTAAATTACCACAGGCACAGAGGTTTGCAGTTGAAGAACTTGAATACCTTGCACTCGAATGGTGTATGAATGTATCAAGTGCTTTTAAGCTTAAAAACCATATGTACAAAGAGGAAGTGCCACCAGAGGCATTGCTTGACAGGGTAGTAAAACAAAAACCTGTAAAGTTAATGGCTGTGGTAGTAAATGACTAAATAATCCCATGCGACATGCATGAGACAAGGGTGAGACTATCCTCGATATAGGAAAATATTTAATATAAATATAAAATATATTGAGGATATATCACCTTATCTAATGTAAATTTAAATACTAATTATAAGGGAATTAAGGTAACTATATGAATAAGTTTGATAAGGCAAGAAACGATGTTACTGAAAGGGAGTTTGCAACCTATCAGTTCAAAATACCACAATCACTGTGGACAAAATTCAAGATAAAATCTCTTACAGAGAAAAGCCCAACATACAGAGACACACTGTTAGACTTGATTGAGAGGTATGTCGGAACATAATGTTTGAAGAGATTTATCATGAATATCTGATTTATAAAAACGAAGAAAATCGTAAGGAAAGATACATTGGAAACGAAGACTGGTATCATGCAAGTGGTGCTGGTCTTTGTTCCAGAAAGCTTTACTATGAGTCGGTAGAGAAAGTAGAGCCTACAAATCCACCAAATAAAAAAAGTTTGCGTATAATGGGATTGGGTACAATAGTTCATGAAGAGCTCCAGAACGCATTATTATATTATAATAATATATATAATAATATATCTCATGATACAAAAGAAAAAAAAGAAACATCTTCTTACAAAAAGAAAAGTGCTGACTTTAAAGATGTTAAATTTATAATCGAAGGTGAGGTGACTATTCCTTCCTTCAAGGTCAGAGGTTTTTTTGATGTGTTTTTGCAAGATTTCTCGGCTTCGACTACAGACCCACTTAACAGACTAATTGATATAAAAACTATTGGCAATTTTCAATGGGGTAAAAGATTCAGCAAGACAAACCCAGTTGAGAGTGGACATCATTACTTACAGCTTGGAACTTATGGTCTTGCACTAAAAGAAAAGTATGGTACTCTTGACAGCATGAGTCTGCTTTATTACAACAAAGATAATTCTGTTATGAGAGAATCTGTAGTGCCACTATTTTATATAGATCAGGCTAAAAGATATTGGCATTCAATCAATGAAGAACATGCAAAGGGATTACCACCATTTAATTTTGGCACATCACCTGTAAGTAAATGGATATGTAATTATTGTCAGTTCAAAGATCACTGCAAACCACCAGCATTATTTTAAAAGGAGAGATAAATAATGACGAAAGCAACTAAAAAAACAAACTACTTTACAGAACTTGATCGTGTTGATGTAACTCAGCATATTGAGAAGAAAGGAAAGTTCAGCTATCTTAGTTGGGCATTCGCTGTAAGAGAGTTAAAGAAAAGACATCCAAGTGCCACATGGACAGTACATGAATGGGATGGTATTCCATTTATAAAAACTGAGTGTGGATTCTTTGTAAAGGTAACTGTAACTGTTGATGAAGTTGATGCTACACAAGTACACCCAGTATTAGATCATCAAAATAAAACAGTTAATTCACCTAATGCATTTCAAATAAATACAAGTATACAGAGGTGTTTAGCAAAAGCTATTGCACTACATGGTCTTGGTATTCATCTGTATGCGGGTGAGGATTTACCTCCAAGTCCACCAATAGATTCTTTACAACAAAAAGAATTGCTTGATCTACTTACAGATCGCAATGCAGAAGAAGGCTTAGTTGATACTGTTAGACATCAAATAAGCATTGGACAAATAAACAAAAGTAATTTCCTGAAAGCTATGGAACATTACACAAACACCTTATAAGGAGAGATGATGAGTACTATGACTGAAACTCTAAGACACGAAGAAGCTCTGTTTATACCAAGTGATGACACTACAAGGACACATGTTCCCAAAGTAGAAGGTGATTATCTTGGTCATATAACAGAGACAAGAACTCTTGTTAGAGAGTTTAAGACAAACGATGGCAGGAATGTCAAGGCACGCATATTCAACTACAAAGTTGAGGTTGCACAAGAAAATGCCACAAGAGAATATAAGTTTACTGATCGTGAAGGTACAGACCACACGACAACTGGTGAACCTTATGTTGGATGGACAGTAAGTGGAAGAGGAATATTCAGATTCCTTGAGCCAGGTGACGGAGATACATTTGAATCAAACTCTGAGAATAATGTAGCATATCTTCGTTTCTGTCAGGCACTCGGCTTGACGATTGAAACAACAAGACGTGAAATAAATGGCAAGACTATTGATGTTCAGGTTCTACCAACACTTGAAGAATCTGATATAAATGGCAGACCAGTTATTGCTGTTGTTGGACGTGACAAGGATTGGGTTAATGATGATGGTGATACAATGCCTTCATTCAAAGTCAAGTTTGTCAAGCACTGGAAAGATGGAAAACGATTAGCTAATACTACTACCAATGACCTTCCATTCTAGTATGAAACAAAAACTAGCAAGGTTTCTTGTAAAGCGATTACATCGTAAACCTAATTCTGTTGCTAAGTTTTTAAATATAAGCAGAGCAACAGTATATAGGTATATTAAGTAAGTTAGCTAAATATGGGTGATCTGCTGACTAAGTTGGTGGATTATTATAAGAAGGGAGAGTCTGTCGGATGCCAATTCATGGCTCTCCCCTTAACTTGAGGGTTGGTACAAGGGGCATGAAAGGTGTCCTATGGTGTATACTTGTACTAGGGATAATAAACCATAATAGGTATCAGCCCTCACAGAATTTAAAGGTAACACATGCGTTGGAATGTTAAAGTAGAGCAAGATGATTTCTCAAAAGATTATTATTTTACAATTCCTGATGAACTGCTTGAAAATATGAACTGGAAAATTGGAGATCGTTTAAAGATGGACATCGTATCAATGGGAATGGAAAAGAGTTTATACATAACAAAAGTTGAAAAGTAAATGCATAAAGATTGTAAACAAGTAAGGGATATAGTTAAATTGTGGCATGAAACCCAAGTAGGGAACATACATACATGCAGAGAGAAACAACTTGAGTTCTCTGAAAAAATGTGGGAACTTTTTAGTAACATAAATGTTACCGAAGATTAAAAATGAAACTAAGTTGAGCAGGTATGCTTCTTTTATGCTTTGGTCTTGATGGACATAATGTGATCCGCACATTACAAACCTAATAGCTACCTGCTCACAGACTTATGGAAAACTACGAATTTTTAGAAATAATAAAACATCTCGTAAGGGAAAAGAAAGACTTACAAAAGAGACTGGACATGCTTGAAGAAATACTTCATTCATATTTACCAATAATAGAAAAAAAGGAGAGTTAAATGGGAGCAAAAATCAACATGGAAAAAAGACAAGATGAACTTGAACGTAGACTGAAGCTTGTAGAAGATGCACTAGAAGAACTTGTGCAAACAAGAGTCCATCATGTAGACCTAACAGAAGACCTTAGTGATGAAAGAAATTTAAAAGCTGAAGGTGTTGAGGTGAAACCTGATAAAGAGTTTACTCCACCAGCTAGCAAACGTAAGAAAACTAAAAAAGTAGAAAAAGAAGAAGCTAGAGTAGTGGAGTCATTACTGTAGGCACTAAAACCCCAGCTCAGAAAATTAGGGATTACTTGAAAAGGAAATATGGCAGTTCCAAAAATATCTTTATTAGAAGAAAAACCAATGATGATATACGAGTGTCAGATGTGCAAGGAGTGGACAAGAAAGAATAAGTTTCTGTGGAAAAGCTGGTTTACAAATGATGAGCTAGTTATATGTAGAGAGTGTGCCTACAGGGAAAAGTTTGGCACAAAAAATATGGTAAAATCAAAGAAAGAACGAATACTTGAAGAAAAGTAAATTAACCAGAAAAGAAATAGAACAAGCCATAAGCGGACTTAGCAGCAACGATCAGGTTCTTTATGATAAAATACTACAGATTGATAACCTTTTTGGTTTATATTTAGAGTACAGAAAGGATGCTGAAAAGTTTAATAAGTTCGTCAAAGCAAAAGCAGAAGAGTTTGAAAAACAACAACGATCTGAAAATAAAGAAGGAGCTTGATACTGTTTATATAGATTCAAGCGGTACTAAGCACCTTGACTACATGAGAGCATTGTGTGCAGAAGCACAGATTGAATCATGCAGACAATATAAATTACATAAAAAACAAAGGATCATGGATATAGTAGAACTAATAATGCAAGTTCTTAAAAGTGAAAATTGGGGGGTGTATTACAGAAACCAACCAATCCAGCCACTTGAAATGCAAGATGGCAATGCACTTTACAAGGTGAACCAAGTTGACGAATGTGATATAGAAGAAGCATTGAAACATACGTTAACGAAAGGAAAGCCTTGGGAGGAATCTTCACAGACAGATTCGAATCAGAACAAGAACTCCACGACTGGTTAATATCTTTTTATGAGGAACAGTTACAAAAGTTCCTTAGTGATATAGGTGGGTATACAGAGAATGATGTAAAAATCACTCCTAAACTCATTAAGATCACCATGCACAGGTATTCACAACTACTGGAGAAAAGTATTGTTACTGATTGGTGATTGTTTTAAAAAAATAGATGAGATAGAAGAGAAATCTGTACAAGCAATTGTCACCTCTCCACCTTATTGGGGTCTTAGAGACTACAAGGTTGGTGGACAGCTAGGTGAAGAACTTGTGCCAGAGGACTTTGTCCTAAAACTTACCGCATTTTTCCACAAATGTAAACGTGTACTCAAAGATGATGGCACTCTATGGCTGAACATTGGAGACACATACTTTGGAGCAAAGGGTGGACACTGGGAAGGTGGAAACTCTATAACGAATGATGCTACTGGTGATAACTATAGGATGCACCGCAAAGCTCCCCCTAAACATGACAGGCTAAAAACAAAGGACTTAACTGGAGTCCCTTGGATGTTGGCATTCTCTATGCAAAAGGATGGATGGTACTTACGTCAAGATATTATATGGCATAAGCCTAACCCTATGCCAGAGGCTGTCAAAGATAGATGTGTCAAATCCCATGAGTATATATTCCTCATGTCATTAAAGCCACGATATTACTTTGACTATGAAGCTATACAGGAAAAGGCTGTGTACGTTGGAGACAATAGAGGGGCACGTAATGACAGTAGAAGAGGAGAACTCCTTGCAAATAGTATGGCAGCTGACTCGCAGCCAACTGGAGAATTTAGAAACAAAAGAGATGTGTGGAGTATTAATACCGCACAATCAGGTGAAGCACACTTTGCTGTCTTCCCAGAAAAAATTCCAGAACTTTGCATAAAAGCGGGAACAAAAGAGGGAGATGTGGTATTAGACCCATTTATGGGGAGTGGAACAACTGCAAACGTGGCTAAGAGACTTAGCAGAAAATGGATAGGCATTGAACTTAATGATGACTATGCTGTATTCATTAATAATAAGACAGCACAGGAGGAACTATTTTAATATGAAAAAGAAATTAAAAAAACTATCCTCTCCCCTTGCTCGTACTTCTGCTAGAAAAAAGTTAACAAGAGCATCTATAAAACGAAACAGACGTAGAACACCTTATCCCTTTGGATTTGAATATGCAAAGGAGAGAAGATAATATGGGAAAAGAACTTCCGAATGATGCTTCGATAGAAACTGCTATCATTGGTGCTGTAATAAGCTACCCTAATAAGTATAATGACATAGCTAAATACATTGTATCTGATTCCGTATGGTACGATGATAGGTGTAAGAAATTATGGAATATAGTAAGTGGTATGATAAAGAGAAGAGAGCACGTAGATATAATGACTGTAACCTCTTGCCTAGATGCGGTTGATTATGCAATGGGTGTTGATAATATATTTGTTGTGGATTGTACGAATAACTGTGGTACGCAAGATACGATAAGTGTGTATGCTAAGAAGATATATGAAAAGTATCTTCTACGACTTGTAATTGAATCCGCAAAAGGTATTGAGAAAAGTGCAATGAACAATACTGTAGATGCCCTTGATGTTCTTGTCACAGCCCACACCTCTATTGGTGAGCTTATAAATCTACGACCAGACACTACGTTTGATATTGATATTGCACTAGGTGATGCTATAGAATCAATACAAAATACAGATAAACTCCTTATAAAAACTGGCTTTGAGAATGTTGATAAGTTTGCAGGAGGACTGACACGTGGTGAGATAACAATCGTTGGTGGACGGCCTGGACATGGTAAATCAACAATGCTCCTAAATTTGCTATCGAATATTTTGGAAGGAAAACGAAAAGTCCTTCTGTTTAACAGGGAACTTACAAATGTAGAAGTCTTGAAAAAGCTACTCGCATTAGAGTCTGGTAGACTTTCGTATGCAATGATACGGCAGGGCATGTATGACATGAAACAGTTACAAGAGCTTGACAGAGTACGTGAGTTTATCGCTAAGAAATATAGTCCAAATAAGTTTAGGATGTACGATCAGATACGTGACTTCCCAGCATCAGCTACAGAGATAAAGAAATTTAAACCAGATGTTATAATTGATGACTACATTCAACTCATAACTCCAACAGGAAAGGAAGAGCAACGAAGACTACAGCTTGAACGTATAGTCAATGACTACAAATGGATTGCAAAAGAGTATAACTGTGTTGTAATTTTGGCATCCCAACTCAACAGATCACTAGAAACTAGGGGGAATCCTAAGCCACAACTATCTGACCTTGCTGAAAGTGGAGCTATAGAGCAAGTAGCAGAAAATGTATTCTTTGTATACTATCCATACAAGGTAAGTGCAAAAGCAAAACCAGAAGATAAACATCAGCTCTTCCTTGTTGCTGCTAAAGTAAGATATGGTGAAACAGGAGCAATACAAATGGCATATGATGGAGATAAATGTAAAATGTATAATAGTGAAGACGAACTATTTGTACCACCAATAACAGAAAAGGAACAGAATGAAATACCATTTTAAAAAGTACATAGGAATTGATCCAGGAAAGAGTGGTGGGATAGCTATTATCAATGGTGAGACAGCTAAAGTATATGCATGTCCTAGAACAGTAGAGGATATGGCTACCCTTATGTGTATTTGTCTCAATGATGTCGCATCTTATGAGGTGAAGGTATCTGTTGAAAAAGTATGGGCATTCCCAACTGATGGAAGAAGGGGATCATTTTCATTCGGAGAAAACTACGGACAATGGCAGGGTATACTTGCATCACATGAAGTAGAGCCTGTATATGTCACTCCAAAAGTATGGCAGTCACATTTCGAGATAAAAAAAGGACTACCTAAGCCTGTACGAAAGAAAATATTAAAACAATTAGCAAAAGATAAATACCCACAAACAAAAGGAATAACACTTAAAACAGCTGATGCACTACTAATTGCAGTACATGGGCTAGAGGCACATTTAAGCTCTGATAATGATCTACCTATGGTGTACCCCACGTCAGAAGGAAAAGTCCCGTAAAGTGGGTGATACGGAGCTAAAAACACCCACACTGTACTTTATAGATAGTAATGGAGAGTACCATAAGTGTCATAAGTTGTTACCAGACATAAGAAGAATATTTGGAGAGATAGAATATATGAATGGAGAACCAGTGGAAATAATACCTAATGAAACAAAAGTAAGAAAACCTAAAATTGATGTGTACTATTCAAGGTCAATAAATAAGGATGGGACATTTTCAAATGAGACTGATGAAAACAATCAGAAATATGTTGCAAGTATTATAAGAAAAACTTGGAAATGTGAGGTACTTGAGTACCCTAAAACATCTCCTATTGATTATTATATACACTCAGGAGATAGGAAATGCTTTGGAGATAATAAGACAAGACTGTCTAAGACATTAGACTATGGGATTCTTAATGTGAGAAAGTATCTTATACTTATGGATGCAGCTAGATTGTATGACTGTCCTTCATTTGTATTCTTCTATGATGAGACTGGGATTCATTATGCTGATGTGAGAAATATTGAAGGGTACGAACTTTATATAGTTGGATCACAAATCCGTAAATCTAAGTGTGACATAGAGCCAGCAGTTAAGATATTCAAAAAGGATATGAAGAGGTTACTTTAAATATAAGTAGAATATTTACGTCTCCATGTTGGATTGTTTATAATTCTATTGTATAGCCTTATCTTATAACGATAATTCTTTTCTGTATCCTTTGCAATTCTTCTATTCTCTGGTGTAAGCCAATTTAAAAATTCTTTCTTCATTGTATATGAAGTGCCTTGCATACTATCTGAAACATTAAGTGGATTAAAATGACCTATCATTGCTTTGATAGCTTGCTTTGCCTGTTTTTTCCTCCATGATACACTTGATCTTGGATTTTTTCTTTCAAGCTCTGTAACAATAGTATTATAAGCAGACCAATAATTAAGAGCTATATCTTTATCTGAACCAAAAAATATAGCATCCCTTAAATCTCTATAGTGGGACTGTCTCCTTGTAATAAGACCATCAGGAGAATATTTTGGCAGTCCCTTTTCCATTTTCCATTTATTAGTCCATGATCTTGTGCTTTTAAATTTCTCATAATACGGAGATAATACTCTTTTTTTACCAAATTCTGCTGCCTGCCCAACAACAACAACAGTATTAGTTATATAATCTGACAAAGCTTGGTCTAATGTTTTACCGCCACTAAGGAGATTAAAAAGATTATCTTTAGCCTCAGCAAGATTACGAAGAACAACTGGCTCCATAACTGGTGCAACCATATCCTTATCGTATGGACTTAATACTTCTCCAAGCACTCCAAGAAATTCTGATCTCCATAAATTCATTAATACTCTATCAAACATATCATCCTGCGTAAGTTTTGAGCCAATAGGAGCTTCCTTACCAAGTAACTCTTTGTATAGCCAAAATAATGCTGCACCACTAACAGCATGACCCATTGTTGCACGAATAAGAGGAGCAGGATTTCCATAGTTCAGTAATGGTTTTACAAAATTTCTATAACTATCAATAGTAGTAGACATTGCCATACGCTGGAATAATGTAAGCGGTCTACCTTCTCTTGATGACATCCATAGAGGAAGAAGAACAGTAGATGTACCACCTTGAGTAGATACATGAGAAAAATGTCCTACTTTATGCATTATTTCTGTATACTTAGATGAAATTTCAGGAGCACTTAAATTCTTTGTTGTTTCAAGTAAGCTAATCTCCTCTGGCGTCAAGTGCCAAACTTCAGACATAACTCTACGCATACGACCTTTATTTGTTTTCATCCTAAACATACCTTTTTCACCACGAAGCTTTCCAAGAACTTCTCCAAAATATAATTGTCCAGCATTAGAAGATACGATCCTATTAAAATTTTCTGTTTGTGTCATAAGATTTGCTCTAAATATTTTAGCCATTGAAAATCTTTTCCATCCAACACGTTCAAGTTCTAATGTCTTAGCACCATATTCTAATTGACCTTTTACTCTAGCTTGTGCTTTAGCAGTTGCATCAAATCCTAATGACCAACTACGTATAGTATTTTTGAACCCAAAATGACCAGCAGTTCTTGGCTGTCCAATAAGTAAATTCTTTATACCAGAAAGGGGAGACGATAAACCAACAGCAGCTGACACATTTGTAAACCAAGCAAGACCTTTGTACATAGGGCGATTAAGACTTTCCATATGTGTTCTATCAACACCTAATTGTCTTTTAATTGCCAAAGCTGCATAAGCACCAACAGTAGCATCGGTCTCAAGTGCCTCTACTTGAAGTCTTTTATTTTCACCAAGCTTATATTTACTTCCAAGACCTGTCCACTCAGGGAAATAACGCACAGTTGCAAGAAACTTAGACATTCTACTTGCATATGCCTCAACAGTATTTTCCATTGAATCTTCATATACCTTAACAGTCTCTTGCCTTCCCTTTTCATTTGTAACTTTTATATATTCTGGCATTAAAGCACCACGTTCAATAAGATGTGGATTCTTAACAGTTGCATAACCAAATCTAACAGCATCATATAGCTCTGTACGAATCTTATCTTTAAATTCTTGATCATTTATAAGCTCTCTACGTTTATTAGATATTTCCTCTTTGCTTTTATTTTGACCCCATATTTGAGCTTCTGCTCTTGCAGCATCTTGTAAGTTTTTTTCAACCATCTTATCCATCCAAGGACTGTTTTCTTTAATAGTTTGTAGGGCACGTTTTGTCCACATACGAGTCATATAACCTTCAACTTTTTTAGAATCCAATTCCTTTTTAAGCTTTGCTATTTCTGATGGTGTATGATGCTCAGACAACTCTTTGAATAAAGTTTCCCAAGTATAGTCAGCAACGCCAGTCCCCTCCTTATTTGTCCATACATTATATGCTTCATACTCTGGAGTACCAGGTCTTTTCATATTTCTATAAAATTCCATTTCTTTGGCAGATAGTTCACCCTTCTCGGTGTAATATTCATCACCCTTCTTTCTATTTAAACGTGCCTCAGTACGCTCAATATCAAACAAATGTACATATTTCTTATTTCTGCCAAGCATTCTCCTCATAAGATGAATACCTTCATCCATTGGCCCTTTATATAAAACATGTTCTGCCCACTCATGATTTAAAAGTTTATCAGATATTTTTTTACCTACCTTGCCTCCATGATTTTTAAGTACTAACCATACAGGAGTAATAGCTCTTCCAAGAACTTTCATTGCCTTATATTCTCTGTCTTTTAAACCTAATATCCAATCATGCGTATTATCTTCTGCAATGGGTTTAGTGAAGGTTTGTCTTATAAAAGATCGATATTGTTTTATTGTTTGAAGTGTTGCATTCTCAGGGATGCCATCCTTAACACCCATATCTCTAAGATGTTGTTTTGATACCTCTGGAGTTATATGGTACTCAGCATTTATTTCTTCAATCTTATTTACATGCCAATTCTTTGGATTATGCACAAACTCATTATATTGACGAAGTTGCTCAACTGTTGCCCATTTTGTATAATCTTTTAATTTACTTGTACCAAATATAGTCTCTTTTGCTTCCCGTAAAACTGGTACTGGTATATTGCCTTTACGAATTTCAGTATTCGCAGAAGCATTTATTGCCTTCTTTTCTTCAATAGCTTCGCCTCTTGTCTGATGTTTAGCCTTAAAATCAGCTATCTCACCAGTTGGTATTTTACCAGTCATAAGCTTCCTACCAAGAAATCTTGCAATATCTTTCTCAGTATACCAACCGAGTTTAACTTTCATATTACTCCAGAACTCTTGTATCCATGACTTAGCCTTGCTCACTAAAGATTTATTTCTAAGCCTATTAGCAGCATACTCTCCAACTCTTTGTACAAGTTGCTCTTCACCACCAAACAGTTTTTCACCTTTCTTAATAAGTTCCTTGCTACGCTTATCACCAAATTCACGAAGAATATCTACTACATGGTGAGCAACTTCATGTGGCATAGTATCAGCACCAGCCCTGCCCTTAGCAATTTCAACAACTTTGCCTGTAATACGACCAAGAACATATTCACCATTATATTTTCCAAGGCTCTTTTTAAGCATGATAGTGATTTGAGGGAATTTCTTTTTAAAGTGCTCCTTCTGTTCACCTAATTCTTTTGCAGAAGTTTCCATCTCAGCAGCAATTGATTCTACTTGTTCTTTAGATGTTTTAGGTATAGGTGCACCAGATTTTTTATATTGACTAGGTTTAGTTTTTCTATTAAGCCTTGCCTGCTCAGCAGCCCAATCAATTCTCTCGCCTTCACGTTCATATATAGCTCTTAATGCATAGCCTTTCTGAAGCCCCTTTCCAGCCTCAATATCAACTCCAAGAACCTTCATCTTCTGTTTTCCAAATTCAATAAATCTTCCCTCTTGAACATCATAAACCATAATATCTGCGCCAGACTTTTTGGCAATATGTTCTATGAATTTATTATAATCTGCTGTATCTTTAAATCCAAATAACTTTGCATCAGGAGACAATTTATTTTTTTCAATATATTGATGTAACTCTCTAGCCATTTTTTTATCATAGTAAATATCAACGCCACCACCCTTTTTAGCTCTCTGTATTCTAATTGATCCTTCTTCAACATTAATATCTTTAGCTCTTAAATATTCTGCTGCTTCTGTTGGTCTTAGACCCCTATCAAACGCAAGTTTTAACAAATTATTTGCAAGACCCTTGTCTATAGACCTTCCTTCCGCATAATTAATTCTGTTTTTCTTTTGTTTATTTAACCAAGAAAACCATTTTTTAAATCCACCAATACCACCCTGAACATCAACTCTATATCTCGTTGTTTCCCCAGGAGAGTATTTAGTGCCAGCTCTTTCAAGCATACTATAGGCTGGCTCCCTTCCAATAGTTTTATGAAGAGTTCCATATTTTGGATTAAATAATTCTCTTACACCATCATGAATCCTATTTGCCTGTTTTCTTAAAGATGTTATTTCTGCTGTATTTAGACCCATATCTCTAAATTGTTTTTCAGTTTTATGACCCATTACATCAAAGCCAGTCTTATCTTTAGCAAAATCTACTATTAGTTTATCTAACTGATCTTTAGAAAGCTTGTCTATTGATTTTTTATATTTTCTTTCTACAAAATCAAGAATCTCCATAGCAACAGAAGTTCCTTGTCTAAGTTTACTTGACTCTCTACCAGATTCACTTATAGCACTTGCTAATATTTGCTTATGCTCATTAGAAAGCTTAGATTTTTCAACAGCAACTATTGATGATTGTACATTTGCTTCTGCCTTTTTGCTATTAAATTTCTTGGTTGTCTCATTATAAATACCAGATTCTACATTTTGTTTCTCTGCAACAGGAGCAGTTCTTCTTGTAGCACTTTCTCCCTGTATATAAGTTACAGGAGCACCAGCTTCTTTAAACTTAATTTTCTCCTTAACACCTTGTCTGTATGGCTTGAGAGCTGCATCAATGACATCAATAGGAGCACTATCTTTTCCACCAACAGGACGAATCTCCATTTCGCCCTTTTCGTTCATAAATTCTATTTCTTTTAATTTAAATTTCTTAGCCTCCTGAAGAACTCTTGCAGACTTTTCTTGAGGAGTCTCGGTAGCAAGTAATTCTTGTTCTTTAGCATAATCTATAACACGCTTATTAGCATCATTTAAAAGATCGTTGGCTTGTTTTTTAACAAACTCAATCTCAGAGGTAAGAGCTTTGTATTCGCCAGTATCACCAAGCTTTGATTCTACTTCAATTAAAGATTGTAAACTTTTAACAATTTTTCTAAAATTTTCTACAGATGTCTGAGGGGCTTGATCTGTGGCACTTTTTTCAGCCCAATCTAAAGTCTCTCTAAGTTGTTTTAATTCATCTCTGTTTTCAAAATGCTTTTTATCTAAATTAAGGGCTTTGGATTTAGCTGCATCTCTAGGCTCTTTAAGTGCTTCCGCAGCTCGTAAAGATTCAGCATCACCCTTTGCTTCTAACTCAGCAATCCTCTCAACAATTACATCATAGGTATTATGAAATGGTTTTGATTCTTTCGTCTCTTTTTTATTTAAAGAGTTGGTGGTACGCTTGAGCATCTCATGTTCTTCAAGCAGTTTCACATGCTCCTTACCTTTTTGTATTAATTTCTTTTGACCTTTAAGTAGACTAAATAGACCTATATTTTTACCAAGAGAAACAACAACATCTTTCAACCTAACATCTCTCTCAGGATCAATAGCTGTTTCTAATGTTTCACCAGCTGTAAATACTCCAGCTTCAGCAGCTATTTGGCCTGGAAGACCAGTAGCAAGCATCTTTGATCTATCATAGCTAGTAAGTTTAGCGGTAGCTTTTTCTCCTTTTGATACAAGCTTACCAGCACCTTTTAATCCTTTTAATAAATTAGCGTTTAAATGCATTAATCCTCCACCTGCAAGACCAGCAACTCCACCCATAACAGCACCATGCATCATTCCCTTGCCTATACCTTCTAATATGTTTTCTCCATTAATGCTAGCCATAGCACCACCCATAGCACCTTCATAAGTTGCAAGAGTGCCAGCCTGAGCCAAAGCTGCTGGTATCATAGTATCCCAAGCACGTTTACCAAACTCAGCACCAACCCTCTTCTTCATTCCTGCCGTAGCAAGATTAGCGAGAGGCTGTCCAACAAATTTACCGCCACCCCAAAATGTAAGTAAATCAAGTGGCATTAAAAATGAAACAGCCATTGAACCTATATCTTGTAATATATTAGGATCATATTCTTCCCAATTAATATCATATCTAGGCTTACCAGTAATAGCTTCCTCAAGCTTGCCTGTAAGAGAACCAACATACGCAGACTTCCAAAAATCAGAAGATTCCTCATTTATATTATAATCAAACCATTCTGCAAATGCATTCATATAAGTGGGGGAAGTATTTGCCCTTCTCCTTCTTCGTTTAGGGCTTACAGTACCTGGAGCTTCACCAGTATCATCCCACCTAAGATTAGGATTATCCTGTTTAAGTAATCTATAAATAGAATGATCGTTAAGACCAGCATGTGGATGGTCTTGTTTAAAACGATCAATTTCTACTTGTGTGCTGTATGTTGCTGGCATATAATATAACTCCTACTAAAATTTATTTAGGTAAAAATCCAGGTGTTCCAACTGCGGTCATTCCCTTCTTCCTCATTTCTCCAACCTCATCATAATCGCCATTAAGATATTCTACAATATATTGCTTAATTTCAGGGACATCTTGTATTAAATTATAAATATCTTTTCCAGTCCAAGCAGCCATAGCAACACCAATCCCAGCCCCAAGCCCACCAGTAAGTGCTGTACCTGCTAGTCCTGCTCCCATCTTTAATCCCATCTTTGCAGCAAGCTTAGGAGCTTTTCTAATTAAATATCCTCCAATTTTACTTTGAAGAGTAGGATTCATAAGAGCATTAGTAACTCCACCTTTTCTAGACATCCAGTTCAAAAGACTTTTTGCACTATAATATGTTGAACCAGCAGCAATTCCTTTTGCATATGTAGGAAGTGCAGCCTTATCACCTAACCACCATCCCCACATAGCAGCATCTAATGGGGTTAATTTACCAAATGTTTTACCACCAATTTTAACTAAATCTTTTACAGTTCTATAAGAACCTTGTATTCCCCTACCAGCTTTCATTTTCCACAGATTCCATTTTCCTGGATTTTTTAATAACTCTAACATTCCTTTATTCTTCTTGTTTACTTTCTCTTGAAGAGTATTAAAATTATTTCTAGCATCTGTAACTAACTTTTTATTTCCATAGTTTTCATGTGCTGGACTATTAGTTTCTGCTATTATTCTTCTAAGATCAGCCTCAGCATTATTGAAATCTTTCATTAATTTTTCATTAAACATCGGAAATAAATGTTTATTTGCCTGATTAACAATCTGCTGATGTTTCTTTAGAACCCTCAAGTATTCTTTTGGGTTAGCATTTTTATCAATGGCATTTAATTTATCAGTTTGTTTATTTAAAGCATCCATAAATCTTGCAGTTTTAGGGTCTGAATATAATTTTGCAATATCATCCTCCAATAAAAATCCAACATCTTTTAAATACTTTAAAGCACTATCTTTTGTTTTACTTATCTTATCCCAATTTGCATGAATAGCAGCCCCAGCAGCACCAGCACCAACAACAACTTCACCAACTCCAACTCCATATCCTTCAGGGTCTTGATCGACAGCATTATTAACATTTATAAACCCATCATTATCACTAATATGTTTATAGTTATCATCTTGAGTTTCTGCTGGTTTAGTAGGATCAGCGTAAAAGTTTTCAAATCCATGTTTTCCAACTGTATATTTATTACCTGTACCAGACTCTCTTTCATAGATTGCATCCATATTTCTAAGGTCACGCTCTGCTTTTCCTTTAATATCCCCAATACCTGCAAGTAACCCCCACTCCGATCTTAGAACTTCTAATGATTCCTCATCTTTGGATACGCCACCCAAAATTCCTGTCTTAGCTTCTGTCGCAACAATATTTCCATCAGGATTTTTCTCATAACCAAGGTCTTCTAAGCCAACCATCATTTCAGCATCTTCAAAAAGTTCAGGAAGAGGTGCTCTGCCACCTTTTTTAATTTCTTGAATCCTTCTATATAAAGACATTTGAGGTTCAATTTGACCAACTATATCTGCTATATTCCTTTTCTTATCCTCTAATCTTTCTTGCCTCTTTTCTTCTATCATGGTATAATTACCATCTCGAAGAGCACGTGTTGTCCAATCATATTCAGTTTGATTAAATACATTTTGATCTTTAGCCTCAGCGAAGATTTCATTTATAATGTATTCTTGGCCAATCATATCCTGTTTAACATGTTCAAATTGTGGTAACGCAAGAAAATCAGCATTTTGCACAAGCATATCTTGTTTCATTTTTATATATTGCCCTATTGACTCACTTAAAGCATTGTAATCATCAGCTCCTAAAGGTCTGTCTTTTAATTCATCAGCGATACCAAGCCATTGTTCTTTATTTTGATCTAACATATCAATATCAGTATGCAAGTTAGTTATTCTCTGGCTACGATTTCCAATTTGTTCTTGTAACATATCTGTATATTCTAATGTAATCTCATCCATACTACCATGATGCTTGCTACGATAGTTTTTAAGCCAATCGCCCATTTTCCCAAGGCTTTTAACATCAGTACTACTATCCCAACCCTCAGTAGCTAGTTGCATCATATTCTGTCTTTTTAGATTCTTCCGCTCATTCCATGCACGTTGCTGTGTACCTGCTTCCATTGCTTGTTTGACGACACCAGCATATGAAGTATCTGGGACACCAGCTCTTGCTTGTTCATACTTTGCAATCTCTCTATTTATTAGTGTCCACATGTCTCGTTGACGTGCCATATTAACTACCCCCTGCGTCTGGTAATTGTGTTAAAAAACTTAAAAATGTTTCTCCTTTTTCGGGAACTCTTCCACCTTCTTTAAATTCACCTTGCTCTATAAACCCAGCTATCTGTTGTTCATAACCTGTTTTAGCCTCTTTATCAAGACCATATAATCCTGTCTCTTCTGCAAATGCAGCTTTATCCATTGCTAAACCATATGCATCTTGAGCATATCCTTTTTCCTGTCCAAGCTGTGTCATTTTATCTGCTGCTGTTCCCATCTGAAGACCATATTTACCATAAGTTTGTTCTACTCCTCTTGCCATAGTAGCCTGACCACCAATAGCTCCTCTCATTCCACCACCCATACCTCCATATGCACCCCTCATCTGAGCACCCATTTTACCAGCCTGCTGTTGTAATTGACCCATCCCTGCTCCAAGACCCAATTCAGCAGCTTTTCTTTCCCTACCAACAGCACTTACACCAAGACCATATACATCTTCAGCTCTTCCCTTTTCTGCTTCTATTCCTCTCTGAGCAAATTCCTTTTCCTTTGCAAGCTGGGCTTTTTCCTGTGGGTCAACTTTTTGAAATTTAGGAGCTAAGTCTTCAACTAATTTTCTTATATCATCTATATTTTTATCAGGAAATTTGTTTTTTAAATTTTGAGTAACTGTTCCAAGATCAAGAGGATTACCAGCATCATCAATAAAATCAGTAGATTCAATATCAGCTGCACCCCATTCTTTACCTGTCTCAAGTTCAGCTGTTTGTTTTGCTTTATATTCATTAAACTCAGATTCGCCTCCATGAAAAATTGGGCCACCATGTGAAGCTGGGACAGTATCATGATGTCCATATACTCGATTCCATGTACCACCACCATCATATTGCCATGCAACGTAGAAACCTTCAGGTCTCTTTACAAATACCTGATCACCTTTTTTATTTTTATCCATCAGCATCATATCACCACTATACTCAAAGCTGTCCTCATATAGCGTCTCCTCAAAAGTTGGAGACTCTGGGTTCATGTCAATTACTACTTCATTGTATATCTTAGACATATTATTTTCTTCCTAACATCTCAGCTAGTGATTGTTTATTACTACCGCCAAGTGAAACACCTTGCATACCAAAGTAATTTGCAATTGTTGGGGATTGTGCTTGAACCATACCACCAATATTATATTTTGGTATTAAACCACCTTCTCGACTTTCAATAACTTCAGAAATAGGATTCCCAAATACATCTAAAGCTTCCTCAGTACCAAATAAATCTTCAGGAACATCTTCAACAACATCTTCGGGATCACCGCCCCATGTAGTTACATCTCCCAATGCTTCTCCAAGTCCAGCTTTTAGACCTTCCATGCCCTTCATCCCTGTTCCAGATATAATCTTACCAGCCTCATCAACGCTAGTCCCCTTAAGGAATCCTGTTGCAGAACCCCCTTTGAACCCACCTTTAAAAGCTTTACCTACATTTTTAAGTCCACCAGAAGCACCAGCCATTACATATGAAGTAAGAAGTTCTTTACCAAAATCCGTTTCTTCTGAAGCAGCTATCTGCTCTTCTAACCCCTCTCTTAGTGTTTGTGCTTCTTTCTTTCCAAATCCATATCCACTTTGTGATGCTAATTTACTTGGATCAGCACCCATTCCTAGTCCCTTTGTAAGTGCTTGTGCACCTTTCTTTGCCCCAAAAGAACCAATAGCTCCCATAAGAGGAGCAAGCAGACCACCAGAAGCAATACCAAGAGCACCAGTTAAAGCACCACCTAGAAGCTTACCACCAACACCGCCTAATATATTTGAGAAAAAGCCACGTTCACTTGCCTTCTTCTGCTGCTCAGCATATTCCCTTGCAAGACGTTCTGCCTCCTCTTGCTTTGCTTTGCCAATTTTATATCCACTTAAACTTATTGCCATGACATTACTCCGATTTTAAGTTATTTATTTTTATTGTCATAAAGTTCCACCATTATAGTTAAACAATATATTATACTGCTGTTACATCTACAGTATATTTCGTTCCATTATCATCAGTAAACATTAATACTCCATCACCTGATTGATTCACCCATATTTGACTATAGCCAGCAATATCTGCATTATCATCAGTCTTTTCTCCTATTGTAACACCCGCACAACGAACAGTAGCACCACTATCAGAAGCCATATAAACAGTAGCAACACCAGGATTTCCAATCGTAACAGTATTACCACCTTGCCCTACTGTACCAGCACCCCCAGTAAAGCCACCAATAACAGTTTCATTCATAACATTCTCTGCACTTGCTCTAGCACCAGCACCTATATATGTATTACCAGAACCTGTCTCTAAAATTGCACCAGCACCATGACCAAGTGCAGTATTGAGAGTCCCAGTCGATACATCTAATATTGCACCCCAACCTATACCAAGATTATAAGAAGTGGCACAATCTTCCCCAGCATTAGTACCAATAAATACATTTTGGGTATCACCACTTGCAATTGATGAACCAGCATTAACTCCAATAGAAATATTATCCTCTGCTCCAGAAACATCAGAATTACCAGTTCCAATACAAACATTTTGGCTACCAGTACTTGTTAAAACAATCTTGCCAGTAAGAAAAATATCGGCAATAGTTACTATCCCAGCAGAAGTTGCTGAAAACTTTCCTACAGTTGTTGTTGCACCAAATGAAGCTACTTTTACATTGTTTGTAAATATATCAACAGAATCATTATCTATAGAAAGATAGTTAGATAAATTTGTACCAAACTTTACCTTACCATCAATACCAAGGGGAGAATCATACCATCTTCCACCTAGTTTTGAAAATAATTTAGCTCCTAAGTTTGTCTGCCTTACTTGTATATCACCATCACTGCCCTCTGTGGGATTTGGAGCACCAAGCTTATTGCTAATTTTTGGTCTATTAGCACTTCCCCACTCTAATGATCTTGCTTTGTTATGTTTTCCCATTATTTAATTGGTCTCGGTCTATATAGTATTGAAATATCTTGTATTTCAAATGAATGATCTGTAGCTCCTGCTATTTTAAGAGATAATGATTTTATTCCAGTTAAAGCTCCATCACTAACAGTAAAAGCAGTTGTTTGAAGCCCTCCACTTGAAGCAAAAACACCACTATCAAAAGCTTCTGTTGGAGTTGTATCTCCATCCACTCCAAATGTCATGGTTGGAACAGTAGAATCATCTGAAAAATAAGTAACATACACTTTAAATATTTTCTTTGTCTGTGAAGGAAGCCCAAAGTCCATATCTTTTGTTATATATGTAATTGTTTGATCGCCAGTATCAACAGCTTTATCATGATTATAATTAAGTATATTGTTATCTCCTGATTCATTACTAAGTATACTTAAAAATCCTTTTGAACTTATAATAAAATTTGAATGACGCTGATTATTAGCATTTGTAATCATATCAATACTTTCAGTCCATGACTGTGTCAACATATTGTATACCCACGCTTCCAGCCCATCAGCACCTCCTGACGAAGTTGCATCATCTCCAATATTTTTAAGTACAATAATACTTTGTGAACGTGGATCATAACCAACACATGGAATTTCAGCTGCCTGAGCAAGTGCAGTTGAAAGTGCTTGTGCACATATATTTTCATCTAAACCCCAATCAGCAACATCAAATTTTCCACTTGTAAGGGAAATGACCTTCTTCCCATCATAAATAAAACATCCATGTTTATTTGCAAATATAACTCCAAATGAAGTTGTGAATACTTGGCATGGATTTGACACACCACAATCTCTAAATGCAGCTTCAGCATAAAATTGTGCTGGATTAGAAACATTTATTACATACATTGCATTTTGTTTAAATTGCAATATCGTATCTTGAAATGCTGCTAGTGCTATAATCGGAGAACCATCAGATGAAGGAGAATCAAATGTGTTAAACTTGGGAAATAATCCAGGCTTTCCTGGCATTGAAAACATCATAGAATCAGGCATATGCTTACCTTTAAAAGTAACATTCCCAATGAAGACAATTCCTTGCTGACCAACAACAACTGTTGTATATCTTACAGCATGTGCTGTTGGGCCAGCAGTAGCAACACCACCAGTAGCATCCTCTTGGTCATGATCCCTAGAAGAACTATAAACTTCATTTGCATAATATCCATTTAGTGAAGCATATGTATATACTTCTGGAGGATTTACAAATATTTTTCTGGAAGGATCAGCAAGATCATGTATATTACCATCTAAAGTCCAAGGGATAAATGAAGAATCAAGTGCACCCTTTACACCATCAATCAAACTAAGTTCTGCAAGTAAATATCTTTCAGATGTTCCAGCTGCCTTAAAATATACTCTTGCACCTTCAATTCTTTTGTTCCCACCAAGAGGAGCTGCATTTGTATGATTTAAACTAGGATTAAAGCGTAATGCATTATCTGAAAATTCCTCTATTCCAATAGCAGTAAGACCAGTTTCACATCCCCCATCAAAAAGCCATGAAACATAGAAAAAATATTTTTCATCCCAAGTCCCAGTTGCATCTGGCACTATACATACGTCTAAAGCACCAGCTAGCGTAGCACTATCTGCCATATCTGTATTTTGAATACCAACATAGGTTACAGGAGTAGCAGCTTCATTATCATAAGTTGGAGATTCAAGAGCTGGTGAACCTTGTACCCATCCACTGACAGTTTCTTTTTGATCCTCTCTATATACATATATTTTTGCTTTAGGTGCACGACTTGTACGAGCATGAGTTGCATCAGCAACGTACACTCCATTACCAGCAGCATATATAATATGTGCAACATCAGTATTATCAGAACCACCTGCCACTGTAATCCAATCAACTGTATTAGTTCCATCAGAAAGATCGTTTGCATCCAAGGAAATAGTATCCGCAGTTAGTGTAATGATTTCTTGCCCAGCATTACCCGCAGCATCAGCAGGGGCTGTAAATTGAAAAAGACCATATCCAGAACGACCTCTATCATCTGTAGCACCACTAACAGCTATACTATTATCAGTTTGTTTGCAATCGCCAAGTAATTTTATTCTACCAATATTAGAAACTGTAATATTTTTAGCTTCTTGGCATTCTTGATCTGAAATATCTCTTGGAGAAGACTTCTGATTTATACCTCCATGAAATTGAGATAGTTGATATAGCTTTTTTCTGCCACCTGCTACTTGAGGTAATGGTTGAAACCCACCAGGAATAGCATTCCAATTAACAACACCTGTAAATGGAGTAGACCCTACATTTGAAATAGAAGGAAGAGATGGGAGCGGATTTAATTGTACATCACTTCTTTGTGTTTGTTGTGCCATATTAAATGACTCAACACCACCACTAATTTGTTCTTTTATATCAGTAGATAATTCGGGAGCATCTTCTTCTGTAGTTTGCCCCATAACAGCAGCTGCTAGTTGTTCAAGTTCTGCCTGCTCTTCTGGTGTTATAACACCATCTTCCATAAACTCTTGTTTACGCTTTAATATATCTGTTACATTTGGCATATTTAACCTATATTAAATATTATTGGATTATGTATTCTCATTTTCCAACTGCTTTACGGATTGCTTTTTTTGCTACAGTCCATAGAAGATCATCCCATTTAGATGGGCTAATTGCAACTGCTTTATCTACTGCAAGTATTGCGATTATTACGTATGACCAGTTGTTTGATAATAGTTCTATCATTATTTTAACTCCTTTGTTATTTTAATTATTAAGTATATTAATGTGGCAATTCCCACACCTAAGCTTACTATCTGTGGAAGCCATCCACTAATTGATAACCACCACCCACTTACACCTGCTCCTGTTGTTTTTAATGTGTCTATTATTGATGCCATTATTGTTTACTCCCACTAGCCTTCTTAGTATTTTTATATCCTATATCTCTAAAATCATTAATAAGACGATCAATAGCCATTGCCTCGTCAATCTTTTTTTGTATCTTTGGTTCTATTATTTCATGAGCCTCAAATTCAACAGGGACATCTTGTCCTTCACCTTCTTTGTAAAGCCTATTAATTTGTTTCATTACCGTAGCTTGAACAGCTTTAGGAAGACCCAATGCCTTTAATCGCTCTTTATCTGTCACCTTTTCCCAACCCTCAATAGGAAAATATTTATTATCAAATTCATCAGTAAAGCCATAAACATCAGTTCCAAAAAATTGCCTTTGCCTCTGGGAAGCTTCATTTAAACTATCCCTAACGGACTGAGGAGCATTAAATCTTTGGGCGTGTGCAAGCTCTGCTATCCAATCTCCCATATCTACAGCAAAAATAGTATCTGGTTTTTCTGGAAAATAATCAGATTGCTTATGATATGCTCCTCTTCTTGGTGTGTGACCTCTAGCAATTTTACCTTCTACAAGAGCATCTAAATCAGAATAACCAACAGTATAAGGCATGCTACCCTTTTGCCATTCTTCCATTATTGTACTATATGTTTTATCTCCTGGGATATTAAATTGATCTAAAAATTTAGTTAATGACATAAGAGAATTTATTCTATCATGAGCAGTCTCAGAGGATTCTATCTTAGAATCTTTCAATCGTTGAAGAGTCCTTTGTTCTGCTAATGGATATGCCATATTATTTCCCCCCAATATGGTATTTTCCGCCTTGTGATCTAAAAAAAGCTTCATCTGGAGAAATTGTACCAGAACTAGTAAATGTACCTGGCTGATCTGCAAAAGCAGCAGCTTCATCCCATTCTGGCTCTAATTTGTCAAGCTCTCTTCTTATTTCAAGTTCTTCAAATGCGTCCATATCTTCAGCATCAAGTCTATCACGAAGTTTTTGAGTCCTTGAATCTGGATAAGTTCTATGTTTAGGTTTTGTAGAAGGATACTGATAGGTTGAAGTTCTAGGCATAGTCTCTGCCATCTCAGGCATCTTCCCAGCTACACCTTCAAGTTTTTTAGTACCTTTAATAGCCTTAGCACCACTCTTTACAGTCTTTATACCACCAGCTGCCAAACCTAGAAATGGAATGGCTGATAAGGCAGACATTGCAGCCCCACCTAAATCACCTTCAGTTAAATAAAGCATTGTATCTACAGCATCAGCAATATTGCCAACCGCAGGTATCATCCCAGCACCCGCTAAAGCTGTATGTACTCCAGCCACCT